>OEEH01000051.1_pt1:0-27500 | contig 36750 bp, 31 predicted proteins | sample 1502281 | NCBI WGS metagenome assembly OEEH01 (sample SAMN02141832, study PRJEB22366) | terrestrial metagenome | biome: miscellaneous | place: Canada | collected 2010
TGAGCAATGCTTTTTTATAATGCCAACTTTGTACAAAAAAGCAGGCTGGATCCACGCGTGGATACACACAGGGTACCGCGGTGAGCCTCGGGGATGAACACCGTCTCTACCGCGTTGCCATCCCCCACATCGAGCAGCCACTTCGCCGTTCCGTCGCGCGCGACCGATGAGCTTCGCTCCGGGGGTATGCCCACTATGGAAATTTCGGCGAGCATCTCTCGCAACGACTTGGCGAGATCGGTCATGTCCTCGAAACGCGACTTGCCTCGCTGGTGCATCCAACGAAACAACTGCCGGGCGCGAAACGCTTTCTCTCCATGCGCCTCCAAATACCGAATGAGGCCCGCCAGATCGAAGTCAAGGAGATTGTGCATCGAGGTGTCGAGGACCTAGCGCGAATGCAGATCGAGCGAAGGAAAGAAGTAAGCGATCTCGCTAGCAGCCGTCTGCGGGCCATCGGACCCATGCACGGCATTGGCGTCAATGCTATCGGCGAAATCCGCACGAATGGTCCCGGGAGCCGCTTTTTTCGGGTCCGTTGCACCCATGAGATCGCGGTTCGTTTGAATCGCTCCTTCTCCTTCCAAGACTTGGATCATGACGGGACCGGAGGTCATGAATTTGACCAGGTCCTTGAAGAAGGGACGCTCACGATGGACCGCATAAAATCCTTCGGCTTGTTGCGTGGAGAGCATCATCATTCTTGCACCCGCGATCTTGAGGCCCTTGGACTCGAAGCGCGAGTAAATCTGCCCGATCACATTCTTGGCGACGGCATCAGGTTTGATGATGGATAGGGTTCTTTCAATTGCCATTTCTACTCCGACAGGTCAGCGAACACAACGTCCTGCTGTTGGGGTTTAAAAATCAATACTGGGAAGATTGGTTCATCGCTTGCGATGCGAGCCTGCACGACGAATCTGAAGGCACTGGAAGAGTAACACGATAACTCTTTGAAAGAAAAGTTAATCTTGGCGATGGGTGGTGCCTCAAGGCAAGCTACTCATGGAAAGGGTGCTAGCATTCGAGGCCATTGTCATAGGTGTTGAATCGCAGATGGCGGAACCTCCCACCCTGTCGAACGACAAAATTGCAAAGAAACGCGCCTTTGGCCGGCTGGCTATTGCGCTAGTGCTCATCGCGGCCGCCATCCTCGGCTTGACCCTGATCAATCGCGTGAGCGTGGAGGAGCCGCCGGCTCCGGCCGTAGCAACTGCACCGCCAACGCCAGAAACTCCCGAGAACACTGCGCAATCCACGGCACCACCGCCTCCCGAAGTCAGTCGCGTTCCCGACCCGGGAGAAACGCCTCCTCCGGAGCCATCCTTCGCCCCCGCTCCCGAATCGATCGCTGTCCCGCCCAGCCCCGCGCCTAGCCAAGGACAGAGCACGCCCGCTCCGGTGCAATCGGCCCAGCCCATGGCGGATCTCGCCCTCGCACCGCAACCGGCCAAACCCTCATCTCCCATACTGAAACTCGAGGATGCGCCGATCGCGCCGGGAAAGGGTTACAGCGTGCAGATGGGCGTGTTCAACTCCTATGCGAACGCCGACGCATTATTGGAGAAACTGAAGGAACGCGGCGTTCCCGCCTACACCGAGACGCGAGTGCTGGTTGGCCCTTTTCGCACCAGGCAGGAAGCGAAGAAAGCGGCGGTTACACTAAAAGGGCTAGGGGAGCCTGCCATCATTACTCCGCCCAAGCGGTTTGGCTCACGCTAGGGTCTGTTAACCTATATTTCATGGGCGCGAGGTGGACAATGCGGGATGCAGTGCGAGGCGCAGCTCCTCGGTTGGGTTGGACACCCGCCGAGGCGGTGCAACGAAGCAATGCGCCCGCAGTGTCCGCCTCCCTCCGGGTTGCCCCCAGGAAGACCGAGGGCTGCGTTACTCGGCTTGCGCTTGTTCCAACAGGCGTCTGCGCCTCGCGCCTGCCCTCGGTCTTCCTGGGGGCAACGCGCTCCACGAAATATAGGTCAACAGACCCTGGGAATCCACTCGATCACCACGCCGGGTTCGGTAGGCCGCGCGAGCAAGCGGCAGTCGTAGCCTACCCGCGCGATCCACGCCAAGTGCTCGCCGCAGTAAAACAAGGGAAGCGCGTCGCGCTCCCAGGGCGCAATGGCATGCTCCTGAAGTAAGTTCTTGAGCGAGCGGGTCGGCCGGTCTGGCGCCACTTTCAAGCGCTCGCCACCGTTTCGAAAACGTACAACGCAGGGGGCTTGCATGAGTTTGGACCGGCTCAATCCCTCACCTAGCCGCGTCGTGAATCTTAACTCCCCTCCTTGGACGGCGGCCTGCCCGGCGCCATCCCAAGGAATCCGGGTGCGTCCCGCCGGCATCGCACTCACCCAGAAAAGCCCGCCGCGAAACCGCCGGTAGGAACCCTCGCCGAGGTTCACCGCGACTCGCGCGCCTTCCTTGGCGCTGAAGCTTTGACGCAGCACTTCTTCCAACCGGGCTCGTGGCGGCGCCCGGCAGCCGTGGTCTGCCAGATGCAGGCGTAGTACCCCCAGCGCTCGTTCACATCCGAGCTCTCGCAAACACTGCACCGAGAGAGATTGGTGGCGCCACACATGCTGCAAATCCGCACGGGCTCTGGCTTCCAGCAAGGCGCTGGCGTCCCGTAAACTTCCCAAAGCGCGTCCGATCGTCGCGCGATAAGCGGGGAATCTCGATTCGATAAGCGGGAGGACATCGAGGCGCAAGAAATTGCGCGCCAAGTTGAGATCCCCATTGCTTTCATCCTCTATCCAAGATAAAGATCTCGACCGCGCATAGGCGAGAACATGCTGGCGCGCCACCGATAGCAAGGGACGAGCGACTCGCTTGGAAGAATGGCGGGCCAACGCTCTGTCTTGAGCCATCCCCGCAAGGCCCGTCACGCCACTCCCCCGAAGCAGGCGAAGGAAGAAGGTTTCGCACTGATCATCCAGATGATGAGCCAACAAGATGACATCCGCGTCCGCACGTTCAAAGGCCGCATAGCGCCGCTCGCGCGCCTGCGCTTCGGGACTCTCTCCACCGCGCCGGTTTACCTGGACGGTTTGGAGGCTCAGAGAAATTCCCCGGACTTCGCAAGCACTCCGGCAAAACTGCGCCCATCGGTCTGCGTGCGCACTAATGCCATGATGGACGTGCAGGGCCTGAGGCGGCTCCTTGAGATGAGCGCGCAAACGGCTCAGGATCTCCAGCAGCACCATCGAATCGATCCCGCCACTCAATCCCAAACACAGCCGCGCCGCATCCAGACCGCAGTGCCGCAAAAATTCGAGAACGCCTAGTTCAAGTTCCCGCTCGATCTCCGCTGGCAAATCCGCCGGGGAAGCGGGGAATTCTTGGGCTTCGCAAGACTGTCTAGTGATCGGCGAGTTCCTTGAATTTTCCATAACCCATGAGCCGCTTGAAGCGCGCTTCCAACAACTCGTCCAGGGGCTTGGCCTGCGCCTCGGAAAGGGTCTCTTGCAGGGCACGGCGCAGGGTCTGCATCATCATGCTAGGATCTCGATGCGCGCCACCGGAAGGCTCGCCGACGATCTTGTCCACCAACCCGAGGGTCTTCAAGCGGCTGGCGGTGATACCCAGTGAATCGGCTGCGTCGGGTGCTTTCTCCGCACTCTTCCAGAGAATCGACGCACAACCTTCGGGCGAGATCACCGAATAGATGGAATACTGCAACATGAGGATGGTGTCGCCTACTGCGATGGCAAGCGCGCCACCGGAACCGCCCTCGCCAATCACCGTCACGATCACCGGCACACGCAGACTCGACATGGCGTAGAGGTTTTTTCCGATGGCTTCGGACTGGCCGCGCTCTTCGGCCCCTACCCCCGGATAGGCTCCCGGCGTATCGACGAAGGTTAGCAGCGGAATCCCAAACTTCTCCGCTAAATTCATCAAGCGTAAGGCTTTGCGATAACCTTCCGGCCGGGGCATGCCGAAGTTACGGTGGATTTTCTCCTTAGTGTCACGCCCCTTCTGATGACCGATCACCATCACACTTTGGCCGCCAAAACGCGCCAGGCCGCCGATGACCGAAGGATCATCGGCAAAATTGCGATCCCCGTGCAACTCCTCGAAATCCGTGAACAGATTCTGGATGTAGTCCATGGTGTAAGGGCGCTGGGGATGCCGCGCCACCTGCGAGACTTGCCAAGGCGAGAGCTTGCCGTAGATCTCCTTCGTGAGAGTCTGGCTTTTCTTCCGCAGCTTTCCGATCTCCTCGGAGATGTCGAGCGCGGAATCGTCTTGCACGTAGCGTAATTCTTCGATCTTTGCTTCCAGCTCCGCGATGGGCAACTCGAAATCGAGGAAGGTGGTCTTGATGGGTAGGCGGTTCGATTGCGCTACATTCGCGGCGGGCTCATTTGCCATCGTTACTTCCTAGTGGTGAATGGACGACCGGGCGATGCCCGGCGACGGCTTGCGCCGGTTTGACAACCGGTTCAGGGAGGCTCTCCAACTTCGAGGTCTTTACTGTATCAGAACAATACACCGGATTTTCCGCGAGGGTCGTTGTAGGCTTTGGCAGTACCGGAGCGCTTGTCGATGTAGACCGCCTGCATGTTGCCCCAACGCCGCTTGCCCTCCTGCAAATTGTGCCCCATGGCCTTCAACGCTTCGATCCAGTCTTTATCGAAGGCCCCTGGCTCGTATTCCACGCGGTCGGGCAAATACTGGTGATGAAAACGAGGCAGACCCACTACCCGCTCCAAGTCGCGAGGATTTTGGTCCATGAAGTCCACGATGGCCAGCGCCAGCATGGAAATAATGCGCGACCCGCCGGGGGTTCCGATCACCAATACGCCTTCGTCGTCCTCCACGAATGTAGGAGTCATACTCGACAACGGACGCTTGCCAGGCGCCAGTGCGTTAGCCGCGCTACCGCCCAGCGAATAGCCGGTTGCGGTGCCCGGGCTGATCGCGAAGTCGTTCATCTCGTCGTTGAGCAGCACGCCCGTATCGCCCGCAACGACACCGGCGCCAAAGGGCAAGTTCACGCTCAGGGTGGCCGCGACGCGATTGCCCTCGGAATCAACGATGGAAAAATGCGTGGTGTCGCTACCTTCCCTTACGGCCATATCGAGCGCCTCGCTCGTCGTCGCCCGTAAGGGATCGATAGATTCTCCGCGTTGTCGCGCGTATTCGGTGCTGGCCAACTTTTCGGTGGGAACGCCGACGAAGTCAGGATCTCCCATGTAGCGCACGCGATCCTGATAACCGCGACGAAGCGCTTCGATGAGCAAGTGTGAGCGCTGCGCCGCGCTCGATAGATCGACATCGTGCAGAATCTGCAGCGCTTGCGCCATGACAAGGCAACCCGAAGAGGGCAAAGTGGCGCAGGTCACCCGGGCCCCGCGATACCCAAAGGACAGCGCCGGGCGCTCAACGACCCGGTAGTTTTCCAAATCCGCAAGCGCCCAGATTCCGCCTTGGTTCACCACCGCTCTTACCAGTCGCCTGGCGACTTCACCCTCGTAGAAACCCTCGCGCCCTCGCTGTGCGAGAGACTCCAGAATCTCGGCGAGTTGGGGCTGCTTCACGACGAAGCCCACGGCCGGAAGCTTTCCTCGGTCCAAGAAAATTGCGGACGTGTTGGCGTGGGATTTCAGCACCGGCTCGCGAAACGTAGCGGCCGCGACATAACGGCTATCCACGGGAAACCCCTCGCGCGCGAGCCCGATGGCGGGCTGAAGCAGGTCTTTGAGTGGCAAACGTCCGTATTTGTTCGCGATCCAATCCAAACCTGCCGGTGTGCCGGGAATGCCCGCAGCCTTGGCGCCATCCAAAGCACTGCGCGAATCGGGCTGACCATCCGCGCCTAAGTACGTGTCCTTGCCAACGGCAGCGGGTGCCGTCTCGCGGGCATCGATAACGATCTCGTGCTTGTCTTGAGCGCGGTGAAACAAAAAAAATCCGCCGCCGCCCAATCCGGACGAGAAAGGCTCCACGACGGCAAGCGCCGCCGCGACGGCGACCGCCGCATCAAAGGCGTTACCGCCCTTGGCAAGAACCTCTATGCCGGCTTGGGTAGCGAGCGGGTGTGCGCTAGCGATCGCGGCTCTCTGGGAGGCCTCTCCCGCCGAAGGCAGCACCCACAAAGCGATAAATAGAAATGGCATAAAGAGCGCGGCAATGCTGCGTGTACAAACGCATCTCATGAGTATCTCGAACGATCTATCCAATACGCTTGCGAATGTAACACGCACCAAGTGAATAGACGGAACTTCGCGGGCGAGATATAGAACTTGTTTGATGTACCTGGTCTGCTCCGCGAAGGGAATCAATTCGATGGGCGGCACCTAACCGCGCGCTGGATGATTCCAGCGCACCAGGGCTTCCACGCAGCGGATGGCGCCGGTCTTTAGATGGACTTTGGGCTGGTAGTAGAGGCTCAGCTCGTTGTTCTCCGCGGCTCGCCGCAATTCTCCGAGCAGCCACTGCGTCGGGCGGCCCTCCTCGCAGCGCGGATCGATGTCGGTACAGGTGAACTTCTAATCTCCCAGAACGACCGCTCGCGCCGGTAGGATGCCGGCGTGCGCGCCGAATTCGATCTGATTGGGGAGGGTTCGAGCTGCTAGCACCACGCGGTTGTCTACTTTCGAGCCAGCAGCAGTAGGCGATATTCATTGTGCGCCGGAAAGGTCTGGTGACGGATGCTGCGCTTGTCGAGTTTCGCCAGCGCTTTGCGAAGGGAAAAAGCCAACAAGCGCGCAAGCATCGGGTGCTCCTGTCTAAGTTCGTGAATCAAGCGAACCGAGAAAGGTTGCACGAATTGGTTCTTGATGCCATCCAGCACTTCGAAGGTGGGGATGATGAAGGCGGTCATATCCAGGTCCCATTGAACATCGAAGGCGTGGGACAGATCCTCTTTCAACAACGCGTTGAACTGCGCGCGGGAAACTCGCTTAGTTTCCGAGCTATCCTGGCGCGGGAAGTAGTCGAATATCAACACATGTTTGAGCGCGTAGCGATCCACGCGCTGAAGCGCCAACCGAGCATCCAGATAATGAAAGCTCTCGCAGAAGAGCACTAGGTCATAGCGCTCACGCACATCGAGTTCCTCGAACTTGCTTTCGAATATGCGCGAGGCGCACGGAAGCTTCTGGCGCGCCATGGCGTTGAGATTTGGCGACGGGCAAACACAGTCGACGGCGTAACCCTTTCCAGACAGTCCTAGGGCATTGCTGCCCGTACCGCTTCCCACGTCCAAAATGCTTTGTGTGCCAGGAGGAATCGCTTCGGCAAGCCTATCGAAGTAAGCACGTTGCGCGATGCCAAGCCTGTGCAAGGACACTTCATCGGCCCGCGCTGCCGGCCAGTATCCATAGTGTAGGTATCCGTGGCCATAGACCACTTGGGAGAACAGCGCTTCAACGTCCAACCTCAGCGCTTTCATCTTCTTGAGCATGGTTGCTAGAAATTTCCTTATTTGGATGATGCGGCAAGAGCGCGCTCGGCACTCAAGACGGCATTGCTCATCAGCATGGTGATCGTCATGGGACCGACCCCGCCGGGAACCGGGGTTATCCAAGCGGCCACCTCTCGAACGCTCGCGAAGTCCACGTCGCCCACCAGCTTACCATCGGGCAGGCGATTGGTACCCACATCGATCACCGTGGCACCGGGTTTGACCATGTCGCCCCGGATCAAACCCGTCTTTCCGGTGGCCGACACGATGATGTCCGCGCGGCGCGTATGAGAGGCCAGATCTCGCGTCTTGGACGTGCAGATCGTGACCGTGGCGTTGCGTTGCAAAAGCATCAGTGCGGCGGGTTTTCCCACGATGTTGCTACGCCCGACCACCACTGCCTCCCTTCCCTGCGTAGGAATTTCATAACGATCGAGCATGGTCATGCAGCCTGCCGGCGTACAAGGTAGAAAACCGCTTGCTCCCACCACGAGAGCGCCGAGGCTTTGAACGTGAAAACCATCGACGTCCTTCGATAGATCGATGGTCTCCAGCACGCTCTGCTCGGAGACCTGCTGTGGCAGGGGCAATTGCACGAGAATACCGTGGATCTTCGTGTTCGCATTCAGGGCGCGGATGCGCTCCAACACTTGGTTCTCGGTCACCGTCCCTGGCATCTCATGCAGCTCGGAATCAATGCCGGCTTCCGCGCAGGCCTTGATCTTGTTTCTCACATAGATCTGCGAAGCCGGATTCTCCCCTACCAAAATTACCGCCAATCCAGGCCGCCTTCCCTGCTGCACCAGAAAGCTTGTGCGGACTCTGAGTTTCTCGCGAAGCTCGCGCGACAATGCGACGCCGTCCATGATTTGTGCTGTCATTGCCTCTCCAAAAAATATCGCCGGCTCTTGGCCGGCGCCGGGCCTCCATTCTTTACGGCATAACCTCTGGAAGCGCGAGTGTAAGATATCCGGCACCCGTCCACCCGACCACAGAAGCCATGCCCGCGAATCTGGAAGATAAACTGGTGGTCGCGCTCTCTTCTCGCGCGCTATTTGATTTCGAGGAAGAGAACGAAGTGTTCGATCAGGCCGATCCCAGCGCTTACCAACGCCTGCAGCTCGCACGCCTGGAGCATCCGGCCGCCCCTGGGGTGGCCTTCAACCTCGCGCGCAAGTTGTTAGCCTTCAATTCCGGAGATGAACAAAGAGTCGAGGTGGTGATCCTATCGCGCAATGATCCCGTCAGCGGAATGAGAGTATTCAAGTCCATCGATCATCACGGACTCTCGATTACCCGCGGGGTGTTTACCCGTGGACGGTCCCCCTTCGGGCACCTCACACCCCTGAAGGCGGACTTGTTTTTGTCGGCCAATGAGGAAGATGTGCGCTACGCCATCGAGGCGGGATTTCCCGCGGCTCGGGTCTACGCGAAAGGCCCCAACGCCTGCGAGCGCCACCCCGGCGAGGTGCGTATCGCCTTTGACGGCGACGCAGTCCTGTTCAGCGATCAAGCCGAGCGCATCTATCAAGAACAGGGGCTATCGGCCTTCGAAGAACATGAACGCTCACGGGCGGGCGAGCCCCTGCCACCGGGGCCCCTGCAACCGTTCCTGCGTGCGCTGCACTCGCTGCAAAGGAAGCCCCCGAAGCATCAAGGCATGCGGATACGCACCGCCTTGGTCACCGCGCGCAGCGCCCCGGCTCATGACCGCGCGATTCGTACGCTGATGAGTTGGGATATCGAGGTGGATGAAGCGATGTTCCTAGGCGGCCTGGAAAAGGGGCCTTTCCTAGGAGTCTTTGAGCCGGATTTTTACTTCGACGATCAAATGACTCACGTACATTCCGCGGCTTCCGCCGGGCCTTCGGGTCATGTCGATTCGGGTATCGCAAACAGGGTTAAGAGCCGAATTACTGTTTCATGCGAGGTGACGCGCCCAAAATAGAATGTGAGTGGGCCGCATGAGGAGCCAGGGTCTTCCTTCGCTCATTTGCGCTAAACGCCGCACCTTAATGATGTCCTCCGGCGCCAAGGATTCCCAACTCAACCCCACCGATCGGTCGCGCCGGTAGACAACCTTGGCATTGACCTGAACCGCTTCCTCGGGATCTCGGCTAAAGGGCACCCACAGCTTGCCCGCCTTTCCACTCAAGGCATGATCCCCATTCATCTCGAACAGGGCACCGAAGAAAGAAATATCGATGAGAAGACCCGTGGCGGTACCTTCTTCGTGCACGAAACTCGCCTCCCGAGAAAACGCACACCGTGCATGCTGGCGGCGCTCTTCCGCGGGTAGTTGGAGATTATTCATGGCCGCTCCTGTTGGAGATTGTGAAGTGCTACTCCTGCAAGAGGGTGCTTCAGCACGCCACATGCCAAAATGCGCGCGGACACCGGTTTAGCTCACCGGAAATTTCCGAAAGCATCATGGCTGGCGTGCTTCGAGATCAATCGCTTCGCACTAAGCGCTCTTTCTCCGGCGCGCTTCGATATCCATGATGTACCTCCCTGTAGGCCCCGCCTCGAGAACGGCCTAGGCATCGGTGAACCAATCTTGGAGTTGGCATGCCGCGACTCTTCAACGCGAACTGCCTGTCGCGCCGAGATCGGCATTGATGAAGTGGGTTCCGCTCGGGCCCATGCCCGCGATCTGTAGAATCACTTCCTCATCCTTGGCGCCGTCGAAGTGTGCCTCCTTCGCCGGATGCATCATGTAGCCGCCTGGACGGATCGCTTCGGTGTTGCCAGGCGAGAACTCCGGTCCCTTCCCTGTCCACCAGGTGCCCTTGAGAACGGTGACGATCCTGTCCTCCGGGTGGTAGTGGGGCATGCTCATGGTTCCAGGCGAGAACCTGACGCGAATCACGTAGGGGCCCGGTTTGGAAGGATTGCCGTAGACCGTCATGCGCTTGATGCCGGGAATGCCGGGATAGTCCTCCCACTTCTCTTCACCGAGTTGCAGGGTGACAAATCCTTTGCCGTCAACTCTCAGATCAGCGTGAAGCATCGTGCCGGGAACGATGACCCCGCTAGCTATCGCGAGGATCAGGGAAAGTCTCTTGACTGGGAACATGCCGATTCCTAAGGTTTGATGAACTTGAGGGTCATGCGGTCGCTCTCGCCGATGGCCACATATTTGGTTTTGTCCTTGTCACCGAGCCGCAAGGTCGGCGGTAGAGTCCAAACACCCGCAGGGTGGTCCTTGGTGTCTTTTGGGTTCGCATTGATTTCAGATTTCTCCGCCAGCTTGAAGCCCGCTTTCTCCGCCGCGCTAATCACCCATTCTTCGGTCATGTAGCCGCTGTCGATCTGCTGTTGGAAAGACGTACCGGGAACCGCACGATGGTCCTTGACGCCGAGAACGCCTCCGGACTTCAACGCCTCATGGAATGCTTTGAACATGGCCTGCGCATTGCCGGCCTTGGCCCAGTTATGCACATTGCGGAAGGTCAGCACCATGTCGGCCGATCCGGGAGGCGCCATTTCGGTCCATTTAGGGGCGAGCAGTTTGGTTTTGATCACCTTGCCGTAAAGGCCGGGCTTCGCGGCTAGCATGGCGTCGAAACCCTTCTCGCGCTCCTTGAGGTAGGCCGGCATACCGGGAGCGTCCGTCACGATGTAGGCAGCGTAATACTTGCCGTGGTCCTTCAGCAGGGGTGCCAGTATTTCCGTCCACCAACCGGCGCTCGGCCACACCTCCACCACGGTCATGGAGGGTTGGATACCGAAGAACATCAAGGTGTCCTTGGGATGGCGAAACTGATCGCGAGCGGCGTTGGCAGCGTCTCGGTGCTCGGCGGCCAGGATCTTGTCGATCATCTTGTCGACCTTTTCGTAGGCGCGGGTCAATGGAGCGACGATGAGTGAGCAAGCGGCCACGGCGGCGGCAACCAATGACCTGCGAACATTGAAAGTTGATCTCACCTGAAAGCCTCCTTGATTGGGAAGTTGAACAGCTTGGCAAACCGCGATTTTAGCCCTGCCGCCGTGATATTCTTTCGACGAGGTAGCCCTGCACCGCTCAGCGCACCAGCCAGGAAAAAAAGGCACTGGCAAGCGAGGCGATAGCGAAATGACGTACGACTTCCTGGGGAACGAGCGATGGCCCCGTTCCTCCGGAAGGGGTCCCGATCACGTCGGGCACGGCCGCGATGCGCCGGAACTTGGCCATTGCGCCTGGTTCCGCCATGAATCAACTCGTCGTTCGAGTCTCCTCTTGAGATGCGAATCCTAGCGCGATCGAGCGGTTTTTGCCTAGACCGTCAAGTACGCCCTCAATTCTTGTTCGTCCATATCCTTACCTAACCCGTGTTTCACCACCTCGCCGCGGCGCAGTATCACGTATTGATCCGCCAGTGCCTTGGCGAAATCGAAGTACTGTTCCACTAGCAGAATCGCCATTTCGGCTTGGTCGATCAAGCGCCCGATTACGCGCTCGATTTCCTTGATGATGGAAGGTTGGATGCCTTCGGTGGGTTCGTCGAGGATCAGCAGCTTGGGGTTGGAGGCCAGTGCACGAGCGATGGCCAATTGCTGCTGCTGGCCACCGGAGAGATCACCCCCGCGGCGCTTCAACATCTGCTTGAGCACCGGAAACAATTCGAATACTCGCTCGGGAACATCCCGCAGCTTATTTCCCTTGCCGGCGGCTAAGCCCATGAGTAGGTTTTCTTCGACGGTTAAGCGGCCGAAAATATCGCGCCCCTGCGGTACGTAGCCAATCCCAAGCCGCACTCGTTCGTAGGGTAACAAGGTGCCAATCTCTTGCTCATCGAAACCGATGGATCCCGACTTGATGGAGACCACGCCCATCAAGCACTTGAGTAACGTGGTCTTGCCTACGCCGTTGCGCCCCATGACGGCGGTGCAACTGCCCTTGGCCACCTGCAAGTTCACGTCGCGTAGGATATGGCTGCTACCGTAGTACTGGTTTATATTGGTAACGTATAGCACTGCATCGTCCTTTCATCGTCCTTTCATCGTCCTAGGTAGACTTCGATTACACGCTCGTTGGCCTTCAACTGGTCTAAAGTGCCCTCCGCCAGCACACTGCCTTCGTGCAATACAGTCACGATGTTTGCAATACGGGCGATGAACTCCATGTCATGCTCGACCACCACGACGGAATGTTCCCCGGCGAGGTTTTTCAACAGATCGGCGGTACGCTCCGTTTCCTCGTCCGTCATCCCCGCCACCGGCTCGTCCAGGAGCACCAGCTTGGGCTCTTGCATGAGGAGCATGCCGATCTCCAACCACTGTTTCTGTCCGTGAGAGAGCAATCCCGCCATCTTGCCGGCCTGTTCCGAAAGTTGGATGAGGTCCAAGGTACGCCCGATGCGCTCGAGTTGTTGCGCACCCAGTTTCGCTTGCAAGCTCGCACGCACCGTCTTGTCGGTCTTCATGGCAAGCTCCAGATTCTCGAACACCGTGTGGTTCTCGAACACCGTGGGTTTCTGGAATTTTCGGCCGATACCCGCCTGCGCGATCTGCGCCTCCGAGAGCCGCGACAAGTCGATGCTTTGTCCGAAGAACACGGAGCCGGCATCGGCCCGGGTTTTACCGGTGATGACGTCCATCATGGTGGTCTTGCCCGCCCCGTTGGGGCCGATGATGCAACGCAATTCGCCTTCGTCGATGGTCAAGGTGAGCTTGTTCAGCGCGCGAAAACCATCGAAGCTAACCGTGATGTCTTCCAAGTACAGTATGGGACCGTGCGAGGTGTCCACGCCCTCGCTTGCGACGCGCCCGTAGCCCGCGCTACCGCCTTCGCCTGGAAGCACTTGCCCGTCGGTCATGTTCCCTTCAATTTAGCAAGACCGCCGACTACGCCCTGGGGCAAGAATATAGTCACGAGTATGAAAAGCAAGCCTAAGAAAAAAAGCCAGTATTCCGGATAGGCTACGGTGAACCAACTCTTCGCGCCGTTCACGATACCCGCACCGATCAGCGGCCCGATCAAAGTTCCGCGGCCACCCACGGCGACCCAGATGGCGGCTTCGATGGAATTGGCGGGCGACATCTCGCTGGGATTGATGATGCCCACTTGAGGAACGTACAAGGCCCCGGCGACACCGCACAGCACGGCGGAAAGAGTCCAGATGAAGAGCTTATACCAAAGCGGGTTGTAGCCCAGGAACATCAAACGGCTTTCCGAATCACGAATGGCGCTCAGCACGCGCCCGGCCTTGGAGCGCAGGATCACGCGCGCCAGAAGCAGGACGCCTATGAGGTAGGCACCGGTCAGCACGAACAGCACCGCCCGGGTACCAGGCTCGGCGACGCGGAACCCCAAGATCTGTTTGAAGTCGGTGAAGCCATTGTTACCGCCAAAACCCGTTTCGTTGCGGAAAAAAAGCAGCATGAACGCGAAGGTCAGTGCCTGGGTGATGATGGAGAAGTACACGCCTTTGATGCGCGAGCGGAATGCGAAGAACCCGAACACCAAGGCGAGCAATCCGGGCACCAACACCACCAGCAACGCCGCGTACCAGAGGTGATCGGTGAAGCTCCAATACCAGGGATACTCTTTCCAATCCAAGAACACCATGAAGTCGGGCAAGTGGCTTTGATACTGTCCTTCTTGCCCGATGCCACGCATGAGATACATGCCGAAGGCGTAACCACCCAGGGCGAAGAAAACACCATGGCCCAAACTCAGCACGCCCGTGTAACCCCATATCAGGTTGAGCGCCATGGCCATCACCGCGTAGCACATGAACTTACCCAGTAAGGTGATCACATAGGCCGAGACGTGAAGTGCGCTCTCCGGGGGAACAAATAGATACGACGCCGGCAGTGCGAACAACACCAACATTACGAAGGCAGCTATGGCGATCCAGCCCGAGACCGGGAAGAGAGGTACTGCCTGAGGCAGTGCGAGCAACGGAGATTCAGGCTTCAACCGCTCTCCCCTTCAGTGCGAACAGACCCTGCGGGCGTTTCTGAATGAAGGCGATGATCATTACCAGAATCAGAATCTTGGTGGGCACCGCGCCGATGTAAGGTTCGAGAAACTTGCTGGCCACCCCGAGACCCAAGGCCGCGTATACCGTGCCGGCCAATTGCCCGACGCCGCCCAGCACCACCACCATGAAGGAGTCGATGATGTAGCTCTGTCCCAAGTCCGGCCCCACGTTACCAATCTGAGACAGCGCGCAACCCGCCAAGCCCGCGATACCGGAACCCAGGCCAAAGGCCAGGACATCCACGCGATGGGTGTTGACCCCCACGCAAGCCGCCATGCTGCGATTTTGCGTCACGCCCCGGATGAGGAGCCCCAAACGCGTCTTAACCAGCACGAACCACATGGCACCCAGCACCGCGAGCGCGAAGGCGATGATGACGATCCGGCTATAAGGCAGCGTGACATTGGTGAACTCGATGCCGCCCGACATCCACGTCGGATTGGACACTTCCACGTTCTGCGGCCCGAAGAATTGCCGCATCAATTGAATGAGGAACAAGCTGATACCCCAGGTGGCAAGCAGCGTTTCCAGCGGGCGCCCATAGAGCCACCGAATCACCGTGCGCTCCAGCGCAATGCCAACGATGGCGGCGCACGCAAATGCGAAAGGTACGGCCATGACGAGATACCAATCGAACCAAGCGGGCGCGAATTGCTTCACCATCTGTTGCATGACGAAGGTGGCATAGGCCCCGATCATCAGCATCTCGCCATGGGCCATGTTGATCACGCCCAGCAATCCATAGGTGATGGCAAGCCCCAGGGCGGCCAACAGCAATATGCTGCCCAGACTCAATCCGGTGAATAGCCGCCCGCCGTACTCGGACATCGCTATGCGCCGCTCGATGCTTTTCAACGCATAGCCAGCCTCCCGGCGAATCTCTTCCACCTGCTCGGTCTCCAGCAAGGTGACCAGGAGCGTTTGCGTCTTCCCCTGCCGGCTCTCGCCCAACACCCGTACCGCGGCCAGCCGGACCGTCGGATCCGTGCTCTTTAGATCGATGCCCGCCTTGATCAGTCTCAATAGCGGCTTGATCTTAGAATCCTGCTCCTTCGCAAGCGCCTTCTCCACTATCGGCAACACCGCCGGTGTTGCCGAGGAGGTTTCCAATTCTTGCGCGGCTTTCAGGCGCGTTGGCGTATCGTCGGAATACAAACGAAAGGCAGACAGCGCGGATTCGATCCGCCCGCGAATTCGGTTATTCACCGTGATGCTTTCCAAATCGCCAGGCGGCGAGGCCATCGCTTTCCCAGTCGCCGCATCGAGCACCCGATCGCCCTGGACAATCACCACCGAGCCGGCGGCGTTTACTTGTAACGACCCATCCTGCAAAGCAGTGAGTAATCGAAGCGAATCGGCATCGGCGGCAAGAGCCAGCGCCTCGATGGCCTCGACCTTGGCGCTCGTCTCGGCGCTCGCGAGCTTCTTCACCAACTCGGTGTCAACCGCCCATGCCGCAACACTGGCGAAAACGAATCCTCCGAGCACGAGCAGCCCGCGTAGTCTTGCATGCCAAGACACGTAATCTCCTTACAGATCTTCTCAATGATCCCTAACGCAAGGCGCGCAAGCCTCTCGCGTTAGGGATGAGACTAGATGTTCTGCTTGGACTCGTTACCCGAGATGAAGGGACTCCACGGCTGCGCACGCACCGGCTTGCTGGTCTTCCACACGACATTGAACTGACCGTCATCCGTCACTTCCCCGATCATGACCGGCCTGTGCAAATGGTGGTTGGTCTTGTCCATGGTGAGCGTGAAGCCCGAAGGGGCTTTGAAGGTCTGCCCATACATGGCCTGACGCACTTTATCCACCGCCGTGTCCTTGGCTTTTTCCACGGCTTGCTTCCACATGTGGAGGCCAACGTAGGTCGCTTCCATGGGATCGTTGGTGACGACGGTGTCCAGATTCGGTACGCTGTTCTTCTTCGCCCAGGCCTTGTACATGGCGATGAACTTAGCGTTCTCCGCATTCTTCACCGACATGAAATAGTTCCATGCGGCCAGATGGCCCACCAGGGGCTTGGTGTCGATCCCCCGCAGCTCTTCTTCGCCCACGGAGAAAGCCACCACGGGCACATCGGTGGCCTTCAGGCCTTGGTTGCCCAATTCCTTATAGAAAGGCACGTTGGAATCCCCGTTGATGGTGGACACCACGGCGGTCTTGCCGCCGGCGGAGAACTTCTTGACGTTAGCCACGATGGTTTGATAGTCGCTATGGCCGAAGGGGGTGTAGACCTCCTCGATGTCCTTCTCCGCCACTCCTTTCTTCTTCAAGAAGGCGCGCAGAATTTTGTTGGTCGTGCGGGGGTACACGTAGTCGGTCCCCAGCAGGAACCACCGCTTGGCACCGCCGCCGTCCTCACTCATCAAATACTCCACCGCCGGAATAGCCTGCTGGTTGGGCGCCGCGCCGGTATAGAACACATTCTTGGACAGCTCCTCGCCCTCGTACTGCACCGGGTAGTAGAGCAGGCCATTCAACTCTTCGAACACCGGCAGCACCGATTTACGAGAGACCGAGGTCCAACAGCCGAACACTACCGCCACTTTTTCTTGAGTAATCAACTGGCGCGCTTTTTCTGCGAACAAGGGCCAGTTGGACGCAGGATCGACCACGACGGCTTCGAGCGGACGGCCGAGCACGCCGCCCTTGCCGTTGATCTCTTCGATGGTCATGAGGGCGGTGTTCTTCAGCGCGGTCTCGCTGATGGCCATGGTGCCGGAAAGCGAATGCAGGATGCCGACCTTGATAGGTGTGGCGGCGAAGGCCTCCTTGAAGGGAATGGCGCCGGCGGCAGTCAGGAGTGCGGTGGATTTCAAAAACTCACGTCTTAGCATGATAGGTCCCCTTAGTTGAATCTGGAAGTGAAGTGGTGCTTTGCTTCACGAGGCAGCGCCCGCATCGATTCGGTGCCAACGCCACGCCGCTGCGTCGCACACTTCTGCAATGGGTGTGCCCGAGGGATTTTCGAGAGCTTTGGATGCATTTTTATTAAATGTATTCATATCATTAATCCGCTCCCAAAGCGCTCCCGCGAATGCTCTTGAACATCGAAGCGGTCATCTCCCGCGCACCGAATCGGTGCTCGCCAGGAAATTGGCCGCACGAACTTGGTGCGCCAAACCAAATTGGAGAAAAAATTTATACTGAGTACTTGTACAGACAAATTAACTGGATATAATCACAGCCTATGAACGAACTCACCCAAAGACAAGCTGAAGTCCTGCAGCTCATCGCGGAATTTCTTCAGGAAACCGGTTTTCCTCCCACGCGAGCGGAAATCTCCCAAAAATTCGGCTTTCGTTCCGCCAACGCGGCGGAGGACCACTTGCGCGCCCTGGAACGCAAGGGCTATATCGAGATGATGCCAGGCGCCTCCCGCGGCATCCGTATCGTGGGCGGAGACCCCAGCATTTACACCGGTCTACCTGTGATCGGACGGGTGGCTGCGGGCAACCCCATCCTCGCCGTGCAGCATATACAGGGGCATTTCCAGGTGGATGCCAACCTATTCAAACCCCAAGCCCATTACCTGCTCAAAGTACGCGGCTTGAGCATGCGAGATGCGGGGATATGGGATGGCGATCTCCTCGCCGTGCATCGCACCAACGAAGCGCGTTCCGGGCAAATCGTCGTAGCCCGTCTCAAGGACGAGGTCACCGTCAAGCGCCTGAAACGCCAAGGCAATCAAGTGCAGTTGATGCCCGAAAACCCCGACTTTGATCCCATCCAGATCGATACGAAAAAAGATTTCTTCGAGATCGAAGGCTTGGTGGTGGGATTAATTCGTGGCGGGAAAGCGCTGTAGCCACACGATACGGACGACCATGCTTGCCTCCGCCAGCCTGGATTCCTTGCTACGCAATCCCCACATCTGGCGGGGCAACCAATACGCGCGGGTCGCAATCGAGAGCATCCCCACCGGCTTCGGTCATCTCGATGCACAACTGCCCGGCGGGGGTTGGCCGCGGGCGGCACTGACCGAAATCCTGGTGGACCGGCAAGGCATCGGTGAGTTCTCTTTGCTTATGCCCGCGCTCGCCCGGCTATCCAAGGGAAAAGATTGGATCGTGTTGGTGGCGCCTCCGCACATTCCCTACGCGCCGGCTCTGGCGGGCAAGACTATGGACTTATCAAAAATCATCATCGTCAATAGCGTTTCCGAGCAAGAGAAATTTTGGGCGGCGGAGCGTTGTCTGCGCTCAAAATCCTGCAGCGCCGTTGCGCTATGGGCGGGCGGGCAAACCCATCAGACCTACCGGCGCCTACAACTCGCGGCGGAAACCGGGCAGGCCTGGGGGGTCGTGTTCGGCTCTACCGCATTGGCCCGGCACGCCTCTCCGGCGGCATTGCGTGTGATGCTGGCCTCCGAGCAAGGCCGTCTCAAGATCCACCTTCTCAAGCGCCGCGGCGGAGGCGGATTACCGGAGATCTTCTTGGAAGAGGATCGCGAAGCCGGCGGGGTGGAATTACCGAATCCAACCTCTATCCAAACCCCTCACCGGTCGAGGCAAAGGGTTGCTTAGGGCCTGTCAGACCATAAACTCGCACGCCACCCTCCGCGCACAATGCTTTGGACCTGCCTCCACCTCCCCGACTTCTCTTTGCAGCTTGCGCTACGAGGGGGATCTGTATCAAGACCACTCGTCGTTACCAGCGCGGGCCACCGGCCACAGGTGCTTTCTTGCAACGAGCAAGCAACCCAATGCGGCATTCGTCCGGGTTTATCCATCTGCGCGGCACTGGCGCTCACACCCCGCTTAATCGAGCACCCCCGCGATACACGCGCTGAAACGCAGGCGCTGGAGAACTTGGCACTGTGGGTCGGGCAATTCACACCCAATATCAGCGTGCATTCACCGGATGCTTTATTGCTGGAAGTCGAAGGTTGCTTTCGGTTATTCGGAGGTTTGCGAGCTTTGAACGCACGCATGCAATCGGGCCTGAAAGATCTCGGTTTTCAAGCCACACTGGCCCAAGCGCCCACACCCACCTCAGCGCGGCTCTTCGCGCGGGCTGGCATCGCCACCACCGTATTCGATCGTCATGAACTCAAGCGCGCGCTCTCTCCACTACCTCTGTCCTTGCTGAACCAACCGGCCGCATCCATGGACAAGCTAGCTCACCTAGGAGTGCGAACCATCGGAGAATGTTTGAAACTCCCGCGTGACGGACTGGGCCGGCGTTTCGGCCAAGGATTATTGGATGAATTGGATCGCGCACTGGGCAAACTGCCCGATCCATGTCATCCCTTTACCCGGCCTTTGAGCTATCAAGGCCGGTTGTTGCTGCCCGCCCCCGCCATCGAAGCCGAAGCGCTGCTCTTCGCTACCAAGCGGCTGGTATTGGAACTCACGGGTTTTCTTTCGCGGCATGCGGCGGGTGTCACACGCCTCAAACTCGAGATGCATCACGAGGATCGTTCGAGCACCGCATTGCTATTAGGACTATCGGTACCGAGCCGTGAGGCCGCGCATATTCTGCAATTGCTGCGCGAGCGCTTGAATACCGCGACACTGCCGGACCGGGTGGAGTCCCTATCGCTCAAAGCGGAGGAAATGGCGCCGCTGGCCTCGCGCAATCTCACGCTTCTCCCTGGCGATCAACATCAAACCGAAGAGCGCTCAATGCTGCTCGAACATTTGCGCGCCCGGCTCGGCGCGGAAAAAGTCTACGGCGTCACCCTCTTTCCCGATCATCGCCCGGAATACGCTTACCGGCAAAGCGAATCTGGGAAAGCGCTCGATGCGTTCCAACACCTCAAACGCCCGCTGTGGTTGTTGAGCCCCCCCAAACCCATGGACTGCGACGGCGAGAAACCCCTATGCGATGGCCCTCTCACTCTCACCACCAGGCCGGAGAGAATCGATAGCGGCTGGTGGGATGGTCGAGATATCCGGCGTGATTACTTCGTCGCTCGCAACGCGAGGGGAGAAACCCTATGGATATTTCGCGATCGCGGAGCATCGTGCGGGTGGTACGTGCATGGGTTGTTTGGCTGAATTGCCGCTTCCTTTCGCCGAGCTACATTGCCTGAGCAACTTCAGTTTCTTGCGCGGCGCCTCACACCCCGAAGAGTTAGCCGAAACGGCGGCGCAACTAGGCTATACAGCGCTTGCCATAACCGACGAATGTTCCTTAGCGGGTATCGTACGCGCCCATGTGGCAGCCAAAGCCGTAGGCTTGAAACTCATCATCGGGAGCGAGGTCCAGCTGCTCGATGGGCCCAAGCTCGTTCTTCTGGCTTGCAACCGGGAAGGTTATGGAAATCTCTCACAACTCATCACTCGCGGAAGGCGCCGCGCAACAAAGGGCCATTACCGGCTGGTAAAAGCCGATCTGGAACACGGACTCGAACACTGTCTCGCGTTGCTAGTGTCCGCGGAAACCTCCGGCCCAACCGCTACCCATTGGGTAGCGGAAAGATTTCCCAATCGCGCTTGGATCGCTGCCGAGTTACTTGGCGGTGCCAACGACGCACAAAAACTCAACACGCTACGCACGCTCTCTAGTTCTTGTGGCCTACCGGTAGTTGCCATGGGCGATGTGCATATGCACAGCCGAAAACGTAGAGCGCTCCAAGACGTGTTGACCGCCATTCGCTTAGGGAAACCCGTTAGCGAATGCGGCCATGCGCTTTTTCCCAATGCCGAACGTAGCCTAAGACCGCTTGAGGAATTGATGGAAATCTATCCTGCGGAAACCCTTCTTGAGACCGCTCGTATTGCACAGATGTGTTCTTTCTCCTTAGACGAACTGCGCTATGAGTATCCCGGCGAGATCGTACCCGCGGGTGAAACTCCCAGGACCTATCTGCGCAAAGAAGTGGAAGCCGGTCTTCTACGACGCTACCCCGAAGGAATTCCTCAGCCCGTGCTAAAGCAAATCGAGCATGAGCTCGCGCTCATCACCGAGTTGCGCTACGAACCCTATTTCCTAACGGTTTACGATATCGTGCGCTTCGCTAGGCAACGCAACATCTTGTGCCAAGGGCGGGGGTCTGCGGCGAACTCAGCGGTGTGCTACGCCTTGGGCATTACGGAAATCGATCCTTCTCGAAGCCATCTTTTGTTCGAACGCTTTATATCGAGAGAGCGCGACGAACCTCCGGACATAGACGTGGATTTCGAGCATGAGCGCCGGGAAGAGGTGATCCAATACCTCTATATCCGGTATGGCCGGGATCGCGCGGCACTTGCGGCCACGCTGATTACCTACCGTGCTCGCAGCGCCCTACGCGACGTAGCTAAAGCTCTAGGATTCGAACTGGCACAGATAAACCGCTTGACTCAATCTTTGGCTTGGTGGGACGAACAAAGCACGCTCCGCGGACGCCTGCGCGAGGCGGGATTTTCCACCTCCTCCACCGCGGTGGTTCAACTCCTAAAGCTTGTGAATTTGCTGATTGGTTTTCCTCGCCATTTATCGCAGCACGTGGGGGGGTTCGTCCTTTCTCGCGGATCACTTTCAAAATTGGTTCCTATCGAAAACGCTTCCATGCAAGATCGCAGTGTTATCCAATGGAGCAAGGACGATTTGGAAAGCCTCCGATTGATGAAAGTCGATGTGCTCGCTCTGGGCATGCTCACAGCAATCCGGCGAACGCTTGATCTGGTCAGCACTTACCGGGGCCGAGGCTTTGAATTAAGCGCCATCCCGAAGGAGGATCCTGGCGTTTACGAGATGATCCAACGGGCCGATACGATAGGCGTATTCCAGATCGAATCACGCGCTCAGATGAGCATGCTGCCAAGACTTCGGCCGCGAAACTTCTACGACCTGGTCATCGAAATCGCCATCGTGCGGCCAGGCCCCATTCAAGGAGGGATGGTTCATCCCTATCTTCGCCGGCGGCAAGGACTGGAACCCATAGACTATCCGAGCGAGGAAGTAAAAAGCGTGCTCCATCGCACGCTCGGGGTCCCTATCTTTCAAGAACAAGTCATGCAACTCGCCATCGTGTCCGCCGGATTCTCACCTGGTGAAGCCGATCAACTCCGGCGTGACATGGCGGCTTGGCAGCGAAAAGGCAGTTTGGAAAAACATAGGGAAAAACTGATCGAGGGAATGCGAAAGAAGGGTTACACGGAAGAATTCAGCAATCGCATTTATCAGCAAATTCGAGGCTTCGGAGAGTATGGATTTCCCGAATCCCATTCCGCTAGTTTCGCGCTACTTGCCTACGATTCGGCCTGGTTAAAACGCTACGAACCCGCCGCCTTTCTGGCCGCGCTACTCAACAGCCAACCCATGGGTTTTTACGCTCCGTCGCAACTGGTGCAAGACGCACAGCGACACGGCGTCGAGATACGATCCGTAGATGTTTGCGAGAGCCATTGGGAAAGTACACTCGAGCGAGGTTTCCATGGAGAACCCGCGGTCCGGCTTGGACTGTCGATGATAAAAGGGCTATCAAAATCGGGGGCTGATCATATCGTTGAAGCACGAAGATCTCGGGTCTTCGAAAACATTGATGATCTGGCTCACCGTGCGGTTCTCAATCAGCGCGATCTGGAATGCTTAACGGGCGCAGGCGCCCTGCATTCGCTTTCCTCGCACCGAAGATCGGCTTACTGGCAAGTCACGGGCATTCACACGAGTCCTCATCTGTTACGGACGGCGTGCGTAACCGAGAGTATGCCAACGCTGAGAGCTCCGACGAAAGCCGAAAACCTCGTAGCGGATTACGCGAACCTAGGGCTTACTCTAGGACCTCATCCCCTCGCCTTTTTGCGGTCTTACCTAGCCCGCCAACATAACCTCACCGCCGCTCAACTACGCATACACCCCAATGGCTCTTTCGCCCGGGTCACAGGCATTGTCATTGGACGCCAGCGCCCAGGAACCGCAAGTGGGGTCATCTTCCTCACGCTGGAAGACGAGAGCGGATATATCAACGCCATCGTATGGCCTCGTCTTTTTGCCCGCCAGCGCCGTGAGCTTCTCCAATCTCAGCTACTCACCATTTTCGGCACAGTCGAATGCAAAGATGGCGTCGTGCACCTCGTAGCCAAGCGCTTACTTGACCAGAGCAAGCTACTTGGCCTGCTCAAAACTTCATCGAGAGATTTTCATTGATCCCATAACGCCAAAGCCTCAGTTTTTCGACCGAGGCTTTGGGGTTGGATAACTACCCTGACGATGACCTACTTTCACGCGGTAATTCCCCGCACTATCATCGGCGCTGCGGCGTTTCACGGTCCTGTTCGGGATGGGAAGGCGTGGGTCCACCGCGCTCTTGGGAGCTTTACAAACCCCAAAGCCTCAGTTTTTCGACCGAGGCTTTGGGGTTGGATAACTACCCTGACGATGACCTACTTTCACGCGGTAATTCCCCGCACTATCATCGGCGCTGCGGCGTTTCACGGTCCTGTTCGGGATGGGAAGGCGTGGGTCCACCGCGCTCTTGGGAGCTTTACAAACCCCAAAGCCTCAGTTTTTCGACCGAGGCTTTGGGGTTGGATAACTACCCTGACGATGACCTACTTTCACGCGGTAATTCCCCGCACTATCATCGGCGCTGCGGCGTTTCACGGTCCTGTTCGGGATGGGAAGGCGTGGGTCCACCGCGCTATGGTCGTCAGGAATTTCGGAGGCTTTGAGCTCTTGTAGGACCTCTGGCCCATCTTGCTGAGGGCTTGGGGGGTTGCCCCCTCAAGCCCTGAATTCCGTGCGGCGACTTCCCCCGCGCGCATAGCCTCGCCCGGTGGAAGTCTCTAGAAGAAGTTCATTCAAGCGTTTGGGTAGGTTGCATCACGCGCTTTGTGGAGTTCGTGCGCCAGGACTTCCCGGGGTTACCCCCTGCCTCCTCGCACACCTCACTCCTGCCCTTAAGCTTCTGCGCTTAGGGTTATAGGATCAAGCCACACGGACCATTAGTATCGGTTAGCTCAACGTGTTGCCACGCTTCCACACCCGACCTATCAACGCGGTGGTCTTCCGCGATCCTTCAGGGACCTTACGGTCCGGGAGGTCTCATCTTGGGGCAAGTTTCCCGCTTAGATGCTTTCAGCGGTTATCTCTTCCGCACATAGCTACCCGGCAATGCGATTGGCATCACAACCGGTACACCAGCGGTGCGTCCACTCCGGTCCTCTCGTACTAGGAGCAGCCCCCCTCAAACCTCCAGCGCCCACGGTAGATAGGGACCAAACTGTCTCACGACGTTTTGAACCCAGCTCACGTACCACTTTAAATGGCGAACAGCCATACCCTTGGGACCGGCTACAGCCCCAGGATGTGATGAGCCGACATCGAGGTGCCAAACGACCCCGTCGATGTGAACTCTTGGGGGTCATCAGCCTGTTATCCCCGGCGTACCTTTTATCCGTTGAGCGATGGCCCTTCCATACAGAACCACCGGATCACTATGACCTGCTTTCGCACCTGCTCGACCTGTCCGTCTCGCAGTTAAGCTCGCTTGTGCCATTACACGACGCGCGTACGATTTCCGACCGTACCTAGCGAACCTTCGTGCTCCTCCGTTACTCTTTGGGAGGAGACCGCCCCAGTCAAACTGCCTACCATGCACGGTCCCCACCCCCGATCCAGGGGGCAAGGTTAGAACCGCAATGACACCAGGCTGGTATTTCAAGGTTGGCTCCAGCGAACCTAGCGGCCCGCTCTCAACGCCTCCCAGCTATCCTACACAGATTTCATCACAGTCCAATGCAAAGCTACAGTAAAGGTGCACGGGGTCTTTCCGTCTAGCCGCGGGTAGATTGCATCATCACAACCATTTCAACTTCGCTGAGTCTCAGGAGGAGACAGTGGAGCCATCGTTACGCCATTCGTGCAGGTCGGAACTTACCCGACAAGGAATTTCGCTACCTTAGGACCGTTATAGTTACGGCCGCCGTTTACCGGGGCTTCGATCAAGAGCTCTCACCCCATCACTTAACCTTCCGGCACCGGGCAGGCGTCACACCCTATACGTCGACTTGTCGTCTTGGCAGAGTGCTGTGTTTTTGTTAAACAGTCGCGGCTCCCGATTCTCTGCGACCCCCTTCAGCTCCGGCTGTTCGCCTTCACCTACCGGGGGCACACCTTCTCCCGAAGTTACGGTGTCAATTTGCCGAGTTCCTTCTCCTGAGTTCTCTCAAGCGCCTGAGAATTCTCTTCTCGCCCACCTGTGTCGGTTTACGGTACGGTCAAATCTCAACTGAAGCTTAGAGGCTTTTCCTGGAAGCTTGGTATCGGTGAGTTCGCGGGCACTAAGCCCACTCCTCATCACGCCTTGGCTACACCGCACGGATTTGCCTATGCAGCACGCCTACACGCTTAAACCGGGACATCCAACCCCCGGCTCACGTAACCTTCTTCGTCCCCCCATCGCATTGAGATTCGGTACAGGAATATTGACCTGTTTCCCATCAACTACGCCATATGGCCTCGCCTTAGGGGCCGACTCACCCTACGCCGATGAACGTTGCGTAGGAAACCTTGGGCTTTCGGCGAGGAGGCTTTTCACCTCCTTTATCGCTACTCATGTCAGCATTCGCACTTCTGATACCTCCAGCAAGGGTTCCCCCTCGCCTTCACAGGCCTACAGAACGCTCTCCTACCGCCGTCTTGCGTTTGACCGCAGACGACCCGCAGCTTCGGTGCACAGTTTGAGCCCCGCTGAATTTTCCGCGCAGGACGACTCGACCAGTGAGCTATTACGCTTTCTTTGAAGGATGGCTGCTTCTAAGCCAACTTCCTGGCTGTCTATGCCTTCCCACCTCGTTTACCACTTAACTGTGTCTTAGGGACCTTAGCTGGCGGTCTGGGTTGTTTCCCTCTTGACGACGGACGTTAGCACCCGCCGTCTGTCTCCCGTGCTTATAACTTCTCGGTATTCGGAGTTTGCCATGGTTTGGTAGAGCTAAACGCCCCCCTAGCCATAACAGTGCTCTACCCCCGAGAGTCAACACACGAGGCGCTACCTCAATAGCTTTCGGAGAGAACCAGCTATTTCCGGATTTGTTTAGCCTTTCACCCCTACCCACAGCTCATCTCCTACTTTTTCAACAGTAGTGAGTTCGGCCCTCCAAGTGGTGTTACCCACCCTTCAGCCTGGCCATGAGTAGATCATCCGGTTTCGGGTCTACACCCACCGACTCTATTCGCCCTGTTCGGACTCGGTTTCCCTTCGCCTACCCTATGCGGTTAAGCTCGCCAGTGAATGTAACTCGCTGACCCATTATACAAAAGGTACGCAGTCACCCCTGCTTTAATCGCCCTTGGCACCGCCCTTACTTCGTAGCACCGCCCTTACTTCGGGCTGTCTTGTGTGCACTACGACTGCTCGGTTTTTCTATTGCTCGCTCACCAAAGACCCTTAAAGCAGGGGCTCCCACTGTTTGTATGCATGCGGTTTCAGGCTCTATTTCACTCCCCTTCCGGGGTTCTTTTCGCCTTTCCCTCACGGTACTGGTTCACTATCGGTCGATGACGAGTATTTAGCCTTGGAGGATGGTCCCCCCATCTTCAGACAGGATTTCTCGTGTCCCGCCCTACTTGTCTTACGCTTAGTTCCACCACGTCGTTTTCGCCTACGGGGCTATCACCCGCTGCGGCCACCCTTTCCAGAGTGTTCGGCTAACTCGATGGCTAAATCGTAACGGCTTCTCCGATTTCGCTCGCCACTACTTTCGGAATCTCGGTTGATTTCTGTTCCTCTCCCTACTGAGATGTTTCAGTTCAGGAGGTTCGCTCTATCCTGCCTATGTATTCAGCAGAAAGTAACCCTTGCGGGTTGGGTTTCCCCATTCAGATATCTGCGGATCAATGCTCGTTTGCCAGCTCCCCGCAGCTTTTCGCAGGCTGCCACGTCTTTCTTCGCCTGTCATCGCCAAGGCATCCACCCCATGCACTTTACTGCTTGACCCTATAACCCTAAACCCCCTCCGAAGACCCGCCAGGACTCGCGCCCCTCTTGGACCCCCAAAGTTCGCTTTAAGGACTATTTGATCAAAGTACGTTTGGTCGTCCCCCCTTCTAGGGCATGAGTGACCCCTCGGAGAGACTTCGATGCTTCTTACCCAGGTTCTTACCCTCACGCGCGCCTTGGGCTGAGCGGCTTAACGCCTCGCCCAAAGCTCGTGCGGCTAAGAACCGCGCTTTAATTGAACTTC
>OEEH01000051.1_pt1:30000-36750 | contig 36750 bp, 31 predicted proteins | sample 1502281 | NCBI WGS metagenome assembly OEEH01 (sample SAMN02141832, study PRJEB22366) | terrestrial metagenome | biome: miscellaneous | place: Canada | collected 2010
CAGGTAGCCTCGCCTGCACCACGAGCGTGCCTAAATCATCCAGCGCGGGAAGTTCCCGTAGCGACCGAAGGGACAAGTCATTGAGGAAATTCTGGGTCGTCGCGTAGAGCGCCGGGCGCCCAGGCACCTCACGGTGGCCAACCGAATCTATCCAACCCCGCCCTTCTAGAGCCTTCAAAATCCCCGGCGAGACGGCTACTCCTCTGATATCTTCGATATCACCTCGAGTCACGGGCTGACGGTAAGCGATGATCGCGAGAGTCTCCAGGACGGCGCGTGAGTACTTTGGGGGCTTCTCCGAAGACATGCGGTCGAGATACCTTTGCAGATCGATTCGCGTCTGGAACCGCCAGCCCCCGGCTACCGATACCAGTTCCACACCTTTGCCTGACCAATCGGTCCGTAGGTCCTCCAATACCCGTCGCAATAAGTCATGATCGACTTCACTCTCAAACAACATTGCCAGTTCATCTATCGCCACTGGTTCGTCGCTGGCGAGGATCGCCGCTTCCAGAATATTCTTTATGCTATGTAAATCAAATCGTTCCATTTCCATCACTCAGCATCACATAGATAGGGGAAAAAACGGCTCGCTGGACGATCTTAACCAATCCCTCTTTCGCGAGTTCGAGCAGTCCCAGGAGTGCGACCACCAATCCCGGAATCCCCTCCCGGGGATCAAACAAACTCGAGAACTCCACAAATCCGCCGCCGCGCAGGTGACGAAGCATGTGACTCATAGACTCCCGCACGGAGAGCTGCTCGCGCGTCACCTGATGGTGCTTATTCGCCTTGGCTCTGGCTAAGAGTGCGAGCCACGCCAGGCGCAAGTCCTCGGGGCGAACCTGCGGTAACCGCTCCGGGGTACTTCTCTCGAACCACGCTTGAGCCACCCTGAAGTCCCGGCCCAAGACCGGCAAGTTGTCCAAACGATGGGCAGCCAGCTTCATCTGCTCATACTCCAGAAGCCGCCGCACCAATTCCGCCCTGGGATCTGCTTCCTCTCCCGGTTGTTCCGGCCTGGGTAACAGCATGCGCGACTTAATTTCGATGAGCAGGGCGGCCATCAGCAGGTATTCGGCCGCCAACTCCAACTGATGGGATCGCATGACTTCGACATATCCCAGATATTGGCGGGTGAGTTCCGCCATCGGAACATCGAGAACATTCAGATTCTGCTGCCGAATCAGATATAAAAGCAGATCGAGGGGACCTTCAAACGCTTCGAGAATGATCGCAAGCGCCTCCGGAGGGATGTAGAGATCTTTGGGCATCTCACGCATCGGCTCTCCGTATATTCGCGCCACCGGGAAACGTTGCGCGACCGGCATCTCGGCGACTACTTGCAAACTTCCCCCAATCCGCAGGCCCGGCCATCCATGATTTTGCCTTCACATCGACCAGAAAACCTGATTATCCGTCAAACCCGCAAGCGCCTGCCTGGCGGTTAAAGAACCCTTGTGCAATGCCGTTATGACGAGCGAATCGCTATGGCCACTGTCTCGATTAGGCGCCCAAAGAGTAAGGTGCCCGAAGCCCTTTGCTTTCGGTCCGAAACTGGAGAATTTCCTTGTCAGAGTTGCTGGAGAAAATCAACGCGCGCGCCAAACTCGCGGGCGCTAACAAGCCTGAGCTCTTACTCTTCTCGCTGGGGACTGGCACCCGCACCGCGCGCAAGGAAGACGACACCAGCGGCGTGGAATCTCGGCCAGCGCCGACGAGGACGCGTACAAGGTTCAGCCGCGGCATCTCGCGGAAGCACTCGCGCGCCGGCTTGCAATGAGCATCTCCAGCCTCCAATAGCCGGCTAAACAAATCGCAATGGAAAACCCCAAGCTACTCGACACCGTAGACGCCAGGGCGAAGCTGGCGGGCTCCAATAAGCTAGAGATCTTACTTTTTTCCCTGGGCACACGTGAGATATTTGGCATCAACGTTTTCAAAGTGCGAGAAGTTACGAAGACACCACCCGTCACTCAAACACCCAACATGCCCGAAGGAATCGAAGGCGTGATATCCCTGCGCGGGCACATCATCCCAGTGATCAGCCTGGCGAGCTTTTTCGATCTAACCGATCGCCACGATGCATCGGAAGGAACCATGATGGTGACCGAGTACAGCGGGCGTACTCAGGGTTTTCTCGTTCATGATGTCGACCGCATCGTGCGTGTGGACTGGGATAAGGTGAAATCCCCCGACGGCGTTCTCTGCGGTCACGAGCACATGGTAACCGCCATTACCGAGCTACCCAGCGGCAAGTTGGTGTCTATCGTCGATGTCGAGCAGATCCTCGTGGACGCCTTTGGCGAGAACCTCGTTCCTAAGCTTGCCCCGGTCGAGCATTCGCAAGAGCGCACGGTGTTCTTCGTAGACGATTCCGCCGTGGCACGACGCGAGATTTCATCGGTACTGGATCAGCTCGGAGTGAAATATCACCAAGCCACTAACGGCAAGGAGGCTTGGGAAAGACTGCAGAGCATGGCGCAGCGCGCAACCCAGGACAACGAACCCTTGATGTCGCAGCTGAACGTAGTCCTGGTGGACGCCGAGATGCCAGAGATGGACGGCTGCGTCCTCACCCAAAATATCAAGGCCGATCGCCGTTTTGACGGAGTACCCGTGGTCATGCACTCCTCTTTGTCCTCGGAGGTCAATCGAATCATGGGTACCAAGGTAGGGGTGGATGCTTATGTGGCCAAACTCGATGGAAATATGCTTGGTGAAACCCTCAGGCCATTGCTGCAAAAACACTAGGGATACCGTTCTCGAATCTCGCTCCGTAATGCATTGAATGGGACTTGGCGGGCGGGGTATTGATCCCGCACTTGACCAAAGGAGGCTATGTACAAATCACTTCGCCCCTTTGGGAAACCCCCGAAGTTTGCCCCCGCGCCAACAGCACGGGGATACGAGTTAAATGACGTAAGGCGCAGCATCCATGACCAAGAGTGATCTCAAATTTCTTGTGGTAGACGACTTTTCCACCATGCGCCGCATTGTGCGAAACCTCCTAAAGGACGTGGGAATCACCAATGTGGAAGAGGCCGAAGACGGTCAGATCGCGCTGCAGACGCTGCGTGCCGGTAAGTTCGACTTCGTGGTGAGCGATTGGAACATGCCTAATATGACGGGAATCCAGCTTCTGCGCGAGATTCGGGCCGACGAAACGCTCAAGCACCTGCCGGTGCTCATGGTAACGGCGGAGGCAAGAAAAGACAATATTGTCGAAGCGGCCCAAGCCGGCGCCAATGGTTATGTAGTGAAGCCCTTCACAGCGGCCACCTTAGATGAAAAGCTCCAAAAAATCTTTCAACAGATGCAGAAATCCGGAACTCTACAATGACCCTCGCCGCCGCGTCTCACTCCACCAGCGATTCGCCCGAGCTTGAAGCATTGTTCGATAGCATCGTTTCGGCCCAGCAAGCGCCGCCACAAGCTCTCCCAATGACGCAGGAAAAACCCGGCAGCATGGTCTCGCAAGTGGGACAACTCTCGCGCAAACTGCACGACACCTTGCGCGAGCTCGGCGCAGACCAGGCCCTGGAAAAGGCCAGCGCCGCCATCCCCGACGCTTGCGAACGCCTCTCTTATGTCGCCAGCATGACGGATCAAGCGGCGCACCGCGCGCTGGCCGCCATTGAAACCGCCAAGCCCATACAAGAAATCCTTGAGCGCGGCGCGAGCGATCTCCATACGACCTGGACGCGTTTTTTCAAACAAGAACTCAATGTTGACGAGTTCAAGACGCTCGTCGAGAAGACGCGGTTTTTCCTGGCCGATGTTCCGACCCATGCCCAGGCCACGAACCAGCAACTCAATGAGATCATGATGGCGCAAGACTTTCAGGATCTAACGGGCCAAGTGATCAAGCGGGTCATCAGCGCGGCGCAGGAGATGCAAAAACAGCTGTTACAACTCTTGATCGCCAATGTCCCCGCCGAGAAGCGCGAGGTCGCACAATCGAGCGGCCTACTCAACGGCCCCGTCATCAACGCCAACGCACGCTCCGGCGCACTCACCAATCAATCTCAGGTAGACGAACTCCTGCTGAGCCTTGGCTTCTGAGCATAAAGGACGAGCGCGATGAGTCACTTTCAAGGCATGGAGGAGTTGCTGCAGGACTTCTTGACCGAGGCGACCGAACTGCTGGCGGATGTAGACAACAAGCTCATGGAGCTAGAGCAGCGCCCTAACGACCGGGAGTTGCTGAACACCATCTTTAGAGGCTTCCACACCATCAAAGGGGGTGCCGGATTTCTCAACGTCACGGATCTGGTCAATCTGTGCCACTTAACCGAGAACCTATTCGACAAGCTACGCAATGCGCGGCTCTCGCTCGATCCCGGATTGATGGATGTCATCATGTCCGCCACGGGTGCCGTGAGCGACATGTTCGGTCCGCTGCGTTCCAGCCAGCTTCCCCCTCCCGCGGATCCCACGATAATCGCCTCCCTACAAGCGGCTCTTGAAGAAAAGCCCGTTGCGTGCATGTCGATCCCGGAGCAGCCGGAGCCTGTAGCAAAGGCTCCTATATTGAGCGCCCATGGCGCAGCTGATCTAGACTGGCAGCATTGGCATGACGCCCTCCTCGGCCGACCGAGCGCAGCTCCCGCCCCCCCGGCTGCGGCGGCCGACACGACGGCGAGGCCGGCCGGCCGCAGAACGATCGATCAACCTGACGGAGAAGGCGCGCGTACCGGACTCCGGAAAACAGACAAGGTCGCCGTGGCCGCGACAGAATCCACGATTCGCGTCGACACCATCCGCCTAGACCAGGTTTTGAACCTTTCCGCGGAGATAGGACTGGCCAAGAACCGGCTAAATTGTCTGCGCACGGACTTGCTGCAAGGCAAGAGAGATCCAGAAACACTGCGCGAAGTCGATGCCGTCGTGAGCCGCCTCGACTTATTGGTGAGCGACCTACAAAACGCGGTCATGAAAACTCGCATGCAGCCCATTGGACGTTTGTTCCAGAAATATCCACGGATGGCGCGCGATCTTTCTCGCCAGCTCGGCAAGAATATCGAGGTGGCGCTCGAAGGAGAGGAAACCGAACTCGACAAAACCATGATCGAGGATCTGGGCGATCCATTACTCCACCTGGTTCGCAACGCGGTGGATCACGGTATTGAGTTGCCCGATGACCGGCGCGCGCAAGGCAAACCGGAGAAGTCCGTTTTGCGGCTATCTGCCCAACAAATCGGTGACAGCATCATCATAAAGATCAGCGATGACGGGCGGGGCATGCGCCCGGACGTTATCCGCAAGAAAGCGGTGGAAAAGGGCTGCATTGACGCCGACGCCGCCGCAAATCTCAGCGAGGATGACTCCCTAAAGCTGATCTTCCTGCCCGGATTCTCCACCAAGGACGCGGTCAGCGACGTGTCCGGCCGGGGCGTTGGCATGGACGTCGTCAAGACCAAAATTCAAAAACTCAACGGCAGAATCGAAATCAAATCTGTCGCCGGCCATGGATCTACCTTCATCATCCATCTGCCTCTGACGCTGGCTATTTTACCAGTATTGGTCGTTCGTTGCGGCGAACAGCCCTTTGCAGTGCCCTTGGCGTTGGTAAGAGAAATCATTTCCATCGACCCCGACGAGGTTCAGGCTATTTCGAGCAAAGCCACCATGGTGATACGAGACGAGATCCTGCCTGTAGTCTCCCTGGCGACCCTCATTGGATGGCCGCGTACGAAAGCGCCTGCCTACGGGGTGTTGATGCAATCCGCGGTGCGTTCATTCATTCTCGCGGTAGACGGTTTTGTCGGCCGGGATGATGTGATGATAAAACCCTTGGTAGACATCAAACCCAAAGGTGTCGCGGGCGCTACTCAATCCGGTGACGGTTCCGTCGTACTGGTGTTGGACATGGAGGAATTGTTGCGAGAGATGGGTAGTGAATCTCGCGGCGATCTCCTCAAGGAAGCCGCCTAGATCCGTTAGGCCATCGATCCCAATCACCCCAATTCGGTATGAGCGCTCAAGAATTTCTTGCACGAGAACCCATCCTCGATCATCGGCAAGAGCTGGTTGGCTATGATCTGCGTTGGGTGGGCCCAGCCCCTGCTCTCAACGGGGCGGATCTACTCAATCTTCTGATCAACCCGCAAGACAAGAGCTGGCGACTGGGTTCGCGCATTGTCGTCACCGATCAAGTGCCCGCACCGCTGGAAGCTGCTGCTCAAATCCCCAAGGCCGCCTATGTGGTCGAACTCGAGGGTGCCATGGCGACGCCCGAAACTGCGCAAGCATTGCGCAACGCCGGGTTGGCTTGTTGTATACGCACCCCTTCGCCAGCACCCATACCGCATGAGATCTATTCTAATCTCGGGTATCTGAGCTTGGACGTCAACCGACTCGGGCCTACCGTCAAGAAGGTGTCGGATTCCCTGCGCAAGCTGCCAGCCCGGCAAATCGGGCGAAATATCGCCTCGGCCGAATCCTTCACCGCAGCCAAGGACGCCCGTCTTGATCTATATCAAGGTTACTGGTTTCTTAATCCCAGCACCCAGACGGGAGCCATCATCGGTCCGGCCTATGCGAATCTGGTCACCTTGATGCGGCTCGCCCAGTCGAACGCCTCAGTCCAGTGACCCAGCTTTCTTGTACAAAGTTGGCATTATAAGAAAGCATTGCTTATCAATTTGTTGCAACGAACAGGTCACTATCAGTCAAAATAAAATCATTATTTGAAGCTTGGCGTAATCATGGTCATAGCTGTTTCCTGTGTGAAATTGTTATCCGCTC
>OEEH01000131.1_pt1 | contig 13648 bp, 6 predicted proteins | sample 1502281 | NCBI WGS metagenome assembly OEEH01 (sample SAMN02141832, study PRJEB22366) | terrestrial metagenome | biome: miscellaneous | place: Canada | collected 2010
GGTAACGCCAGGGTTTTCCCAGTCACGACGTTGTAAAACGACGGCCAGTGAATTCAGATCTCAAATAATGATTTTATTTTGACTGATAGTGACCTGTTCGTTGCAACAAATTGATGAGCAATGCTTTTTTATAATGCCAACTTTGTACAAAAAAGCAGGCTGGATCCACTGGATCTCCGCCTCGCGCTTTTCCCACTCGCGCGTGAAGGCGTTGCGGATGAGGCGGCACGGCTTGCCGCTGGCCGCGCGCGTCACCACGGTGCCGTCCTCCTCGAGCTCCACCACGCGCTGCTTGTAGTTGTCGTGGCAGTACGCCTCGGGCGTGGCGATGAAGCGCGTGCCCATCCACACGCCCTGGGCGCCCAGCGCCAGCGCGGCCACGATGCCGCGACCGTCGGCCATGCCGCCCGCCGCCATCACCAGGCGCGGGGCCACCGCGTCCACCACGGCGGGGATGAGCACCATGCCGGCGATGCGGCCGGTGTGGCCGCCGGCCTCGTGGCCCTGCGCGATCACCACGTCCACGCCGTTGGCGGCGTGATCGAGCGCCTGCTTCACGTTGCCGCAGAGGGCCATCACCTTCATGCCCTGGCGATGGGCCTGCGCGGTCACCGGCCCCGGATTACCGAGACCGGCCACCAGCACCGGCACCTGGAGCTCGAGCGTCACGTCGGCCCAGGCGCGCACGGTGTCGGTGAACTGGTCCGCCTCGCTCCCCGACACGCGCACGCTCGCAAAGAGGATGTCCACGCCGAAGGGCCGGTCGGTGTGGTCGCGAACCTTCCGGATCTCCTCGCGCAGCTCGCGCGGGGTCAGGTTGGCGGCGGCGATGACGCCGAGCCCGCCCGCCTCGGAGACGGCGGCGGCCAGCGCGGAGCGCGCCACATAACCCATGCCCGCCTGGCAGATGGGGTAGCGGAGGCCGAGGAGATCGCAGATCGGGGTGTGGAGCGCGCTCCGGGTGGCGGTTGTCATGGGGTCGCCCTCACGCCGTCTTCGCCTGCACGAAGGCGCCGATGCCGTCGATGGCGGTGCGGCCCTCGTCGAGCATGGGGAAGAACCACTGCCAGACGTGGACCATCTCCGGCCACAGCTCCAGCGTGGCCTCCACCCCTGCCGCCTTGGCGCGCTCGGCCAGCTCCATCGCGTCGTCCAGCAAGACTTCCTCGGTGCCCACCTGTATGAAGAGCGGCGGGAGCCCGGTGAGGTCGGCGAAGAGCGGGGAGGCCAGCGGGGTCCGGGCGTCGGTGGCGCCCAGGTACGCGCGCGCCATCTCCATCACGCCGTCGCGGGTCACGATGGGATCGGAGGCGGCCTTGGTCGCATAGGAGGCCCCGCTCCCGGTGAGGTCCACCCACGGCGAGATGCAGACGCCGGCGGCGGGCAGCGGCACCCCGCGCTCGCGCAGCGCGACGAGCGTGGCCACGGTCAGGCCGCCTCCCGCGGAGTCGCCCGCAATGACGATGCGGCGCGGGGCGGTGCCGCGATCGAGCAGCCAGCGATACGCCGCCACCGCGTCCTCGAGCGCAGCCGGGAACGGGTGCTCGGGCGCGAGCCGGTAGTCGGGGAGCACCACGGAGGCGCGCGCGGCCACCGCGATGGAGGCGGCCAGGTGACGGTGCGACCTCGGCGAGCCGATCACGTAGCCGCCGCCGTGGAGATAGAGCACGAAGGCGCCCTCGCGCGCGGCCGACGGCTCGATCCACTCCGCGGGGATGGCCGGCACCTGCACCGGCTTGACGCTGACATCGGTCGGCATGGGAAAGACCCGCTCGGCCCGGTCGTACTGCGCCCGCCGCTCCGCCACGGTGTTCGCCGGGGGAATCTTGGCGAGATGGGCGCGCACGACCCCGATACCACCCCCGCTCACAGGGCCTCCCGCGAGTCGCGGATCTTCCGCGTGCCCTTCCAGGCCGGCACCTCCGGGTCCATGACGAAGCGGATGCGGGGCAGATCGGTATCGACGGTGCAGACGGTGGCCGCGATGGGATTCAGCAGCCGCACCGTGGCCGCGTTCCAGGCCTCCGCGTCCAGCCGGCTCACCTCGGGCCGTCCCCGCTCCGCCTTGTGGAAGGTGTAGCGCGGGTCCACCTGCACCAGCCACGGGGCGGTGGTGCCGTCGAGCGGCGCCTGCGCCAACGTCACCGAGTGGATGTACTGCACGTCGCCGCCCGAGATGGGCTGGGGATCCACCAGCGCGCACTCGAGGATGGGCGCGCCGTCGCGCGTGACGGACGCCATCACGCGGTCGTGCCGGCGCCGGAGCGTCACCGTGCCCGCGGCGGCGGGAAGGCCCCAGCGCTCGCGGAGCGCGGCGGCCGCCTCAGGCGTACTCGCCACCGCGCCAAGGAAGAAGCCGCGCGGATGCGCGCCCGCCCGCGCCATCAGGCGGAGGGTGGCCAGCGCGAACGGGCCCGCCGGGCTCTCCGGGTAGCGCGTCACGTGAAGGGTCACGTAGGGGGGGATGGCGGGGTGCATGGCGCGCGGCAGCAGCGCCTGCGTGGCGCGCGGCACCTCGAAGGCCAGCTGGAGGATCTCCGCCTGGGGCAGGGTCCACGGCTCGGAGTCGAGATCGCGCAAGGTGGCCAGGCGCGGAGCGGCCCGGTCGAGCTCGAGCGCGCCGAACAGCGGCATCACGCGCCCCCATTCGCGGCGCCGTTGGCGGCCTTGGCGTCGCGGAAGGCCGGCATGACTTCGCGGGCGAAGAGCTGAAGGCTGGCGAGCACGTCCGCCTGGGGGATGATCTCCATCGTATTCAAGAGAAAGTTTACCCGGTCCACCCCCACTGCCTCCCACTTCTTGAGCGCGCGGGTGATGCGCTCGGGGCCCCCCAGCGCCAGGCCTTCGCCCGCCTGCTCGCCGGCGTCGGGCCCGGTGGCCTGGCGGCGAAGCTGCGGCAGGAGACCCAGCGACGGGTAGGACCGGGAGGGATAGGCCTCGCGGGCGGAGATGAGCTGGGAGGCGAGGTAGTTGAACGAGTCCGCCATGCGCTTGCCGGTGGCGAGCCCGCACTCGTCGTCCTCGTGGCAGTAGAGGAAGTTCACCGTACTGACCTGATCGTTGACGAAGTCGCCCACCGGCTCGCAGAGCTGGATGCGCCGGCGATACTCGGCGATGCGGCGCTCCTGCTCGGCGAACTGGCCGAAGGTGAGGCCCAGCGAGCCGAGCCCGCGGTCCGCGGCGTCGAGCTCGGTGCCGGGACTCGTCACCGCCACCCAGAGCGGCGGGTGCGGCTGCTGGTACACCTTGGGGATGATGGTCCGCTCGGGCATGGACCAGAACTCGCCCTCGTAAGCATAGGTCTCCTGCGTCCACATCTTCGGCAGGCAGCGGACGAACTCGTCCCAGGACTTCTTGGTGATGTCCGGATCGGAGCGAAAGCCGCCCAGCTCGGTCCAGGTGGCGGAGCGCCCGGTGCCCACCTCCAGGCGGCCGCCCGAAAGAATGTCCAGCACCGCGGTGCGCTCGGCGATCTTGATGGGGTGATTGAACTCGGGCACGCAGACGACAATGCCGTGCCCCACCCGGATCGTCTTCGTCACCATGGCGCACGCGGTGAGGAAGAGCTCCGGCGCCGGGCAGTGGGAATACTCCTCGAGGAAGTGGTGCTCCACCGCCCACACCTGATCGAACCCCAGCTCGTCGGCCAGCTTCACCTGCTCGAGCGCGTTGTTGTAGACGGTGCGCTCCGACTCCCGCGTCCACGGACGGGGCACCGACAGCTCGTAGAAGAGGCCGAACTTCATCGCGTTCCTCCTGGAACCGGGATGCCCCTACCGTCGGCCATCGGGGGGGCTCTTGTCAACGACGCCCCCGCGACGACCGGGCTGCGGCCGGGCGCGGCCGGCCGTGCCCCGCGCCTTGACCGGCCCTGACGCGGGGGCTACTCTCGGGGCACTTTCGGTACCCTGCTCCCGAGGAGAAATGATGGCACCGGCGCCCAAGGTTGATCTCACCCGCGAAGTCGAGGCGCTGCGCAAGGCGCTCGAGCAGGAGCGGGCGAGGAGCGCGCAGCTCGAGGCCCGGCTCACCGAGACCCTCGAGCAGCAGACGGCCACCGCTGAGATCCTCCGCATCATCAGCAGCTCGCCGATTGACATCCAGCCGGTACTGGACGCCGTGACGGCCAGCGCGGGCCGCCTCTGCGAGGCCCAGGATTCCACCATCTTCCGGCTCTCAGGCGACCGACTCCTCCTCGTCGCCCATCACGGGCCGATCGCTGTGGACCCGGTAGGCGAGTTCACTCTGCCACTCGTCCGAGGCACCATCGCCGGTCGGAGTGTGCTGGAGGCGCGGACTATCCACATTGCCGACGTGCAGGCCGAGATCGATGAGTTCCCGGAAGGGAGTCGCTACGCCCAACGGCTCGGCCACCGGACGCTGCTGAGTGTTCCCCTGCTGAAGAATGGCGCTGCCATCGGCGTGATCCAGCTCCGCCGCACCGAGGCCCGGCCCTTCACCGATCGGCAGGTCGCTCTCCTTCAGACCTTCGCCGACCAGGCCGTCATCACCATCGAGAATGTGCGCCTCTTCGTCGAGCTGCAGGCCAAGAACGCCGACCTCACCGAGGCCCTCGAGCAACAGACGGCGACCGCCAACATCCTCAGAGTGATTAGCAGCTCGCCGACCGACGTCCAGCCGGTGTTCGATACCATCGTTCGGAACGCGGTACAGCTGTGCAGCGCGAGCTTCGGCGTCTTGCATCGGTTCGACGGCGAGCAGCTTCACATCGTGGCACACGACGTGACGGCCGAGGTGCTGGAAAGTCTGCGGCGAGCGTACCCCATGCGCCCGAGCCACTCACAAGCCTCGGGGCGGGCGATCCTCACGGGCGCCGTCGCCGAAATCCCAGACACGCTCGAGGACCCGGAATACCGGGCCGCCCTGGCCGCCGGGCGAAGCCTGCTCGCCGTGCCGATGCTCCGGCCGGATGGCAGCCCGATCGGCACCATCGTTGTTCAGCGCAGCGCACCTGGACGGTTCGCTACCGCCCACATCGAAATGCTGAAGACCTTCGCCGACCAAGCCGTCATCGCCATCCAGAACGTGCGCCTCTTCACCGAGCTGGAAGCCCGCAATAGCGAGTTGCGGGTGGCGCTCGAGCAACAGACGGCGACCAGCGAGCTGCTCAAGGTGATCGGCCGGTCCACGTTCGATCTCCAGCCGGTGTTCGAGACGCTGGCCGAGAACGCGGTCCGGCTGTGCGAAGCGCAGCACGCCTTCATCATGCGCTTCGACGGTGAGGTCCTGCGTGGCGTGGCCACTCACAACGTTTCCGCGGAGCTCAGAGCGTTCATCGAGAAAAATCCAATCGCGCCAGGGCGCAACACCGCCGTGGGACGCGCTGTCCTCGAGCGCCGAAGCATCCACATTCACGATGTCCGCGACGATCCCGAGCATGCCCACGCGGCCTCGCACGTGGACCCCTACCGGACTGTGCTCGCGATCCCCATGCTCAGGGCGGCTGAGCTGCTGGGGGTGATCTTCATCCACCGACACGTGGTGCGGCCGTTCACCGACAGCCAGATCGCGCTCATGGAGACCTTCGCCGACCAGGCCGCCATCGCCATCGAGAACGCGCGCCTGCTCACGGAACTGCAGGCCAAGAACGCCTCCCTCACCGAGGCGCTGGAACAGCAGACGGCCACCAGCGAGATCCTGAAGGTGATCTCGGGCTCGCCCACCGACGTGCAGCCGGTGTTCGAGGCCATCATCGCCAGCGCGGTCCGGCTCGCCGGGGGGCTGTTCGGTGGCGTCTATCGGCTGGAGGGCGAGGTCGTTCACTTCGTGGCCGGGTACGGCTTGAACGCGGAGGCTTACCGTCTGCACTCCCAGTTGTTCCCGATGCGTCCCGACCGAAGCCTTCTCGGGGTCCGGACGATCGTGACGCGCGACGTGGTCAATGTTCCCGACGTGTTCGCCGATCCCGAATACACCGGGAAAGAATTTGCTCGGGCGGCGGGCTTCCAGGCCACGCTGGCGGTGCCGATGATGCGGGACGGTCGCCCGATCGGGGCGATCGCCGTGGCGAAGGTGGAGCCCGGTCTCTTCCCCGAGAAGCAGATCGAGCTGCTCCGGACGTTCGCGGATCAGGCCGTCATCGCGATCGAGAACACGCGCCTCTTCACCGAGCTGGGGGCGCGCAACAGCGAGCTGCGCGTCGCCCTTGAGCAGCAGACGGCGACCAGCGAGCTGCTCAAGGTGATCGGGCGGTCCACGTTCGACCTCCAGCCGGTGTTCGAGACGCTCGCCGAGAACGCGGTGCAGCTATGCGAGGCCGAACGAGCGATCATTCATCAGTTCGACGGTTCACTTCTTCACCCCGCCGTCATCTACAATCCCTCACCAGAGATCAAAGAGCTCGCGGGGCGGACGCGCCTCGCGCCCAACCGCGGAACCGCTTCAGGCCGCGCCGCGCTCGAGCGACGCACGATCCACATTCAGGATGTCCAGAGCGATCCCGAGTACACCTTTGAGGCCGCCCGCCTGGTGGCCCCTATCCGCACGGCCCTTGCCATTCCCATGCTCCGAGCTGATGAGCTGCTCGGCGTAATCTTTATCTACCGACACGAGGTCCGGCCCTTTAGCGATAGCCAGATCACGCTCATGGAGACCTTCGCCGACCAGGCCGCCATCGCCATCGAGAACGCGCGGCTGCTCACCGAGCTGCAGACGAAGAACGCCGACCTCACCGAGGCCCTGGAGCAGCAGACGGCGACGAGCGAGATTCTGCGCGTGATCGCGGGCTCACCGACTGACCTTCAGCCCGTGCTGGATACCGTCGCCGAGAACGCGGCCCGAGTATGCGCGGCTTTCGATGCGGTGCTCGTGCTCGTGGAGGGCACGACGGGTCGGATCGCAGCCCATTACGGACCGATCGCCAGCGTCCTGGGCAGGACGTTCCCGCTAACCCGCGGCTCGGTCATGGGCCGGGCGATCATCGACCGGCAGCCGATCCATGTTCACAATCTCGCTGAGGCGGATGAAGCCGAGTTCGCGGAAGGTCGGGCGCTGGCCAGAGGCGCCGGACATCGCACGACGCTCGGGACGCCTCTGGTGCGCGAAGGGGTGGCGATCGGCAGCCTTCTGATCCGCAGGGCGGAGGTCCGCCCCTTCAGCGACAAGCAGATCGAGCTGCTCAAAACCTTCGCCGATCAGGCCGTCATTGCCATCGAGAACGTGCGCCTGTTCACCGAGCTGGGCGCGCGGAACTCCGAGCTGCGGGTCGCCCTCGAGCAGCAGACCGCGACCAGCGAACTCCTCAAGGTGATCGGCCGCTCCACCTTCGATCTCCAGCCGGTCTTCGACACGCTGGCTGAGAACGCGGTGAGGCTCTGCGAGGCCGAACGCGCCGTGATCTTTCGCTTCGACGGTGAGGTCTTGCGGCTCGTGGCTACGCACAATGTCCCTGCGGAGCGCCGCGCTTTCATCGAGCGCAATCCGACTCCCCCTGGCCGCGGCAGCGTCACCGGGCGCGTTGCCCTCGAACGGCGCACCATCCACATCCACGATCTCCAGGCCGACCTCGAGCATACGTACCAGGCTCCCCAGGCCGACTCGGTCCCCACCCGGACCGCGCTCGGGGTTCCGATGCTCAGGGCCAGTGAGCTCCTCGGGGTGATCTTCATCTACCGGCACGAGGTCCGACCCTTCACCGACAGCCAGATCGCGCTGATAGAGACCTTCGCCGACCAGGCCGCCATCGCCATCGAGAACGCGCGGCTGCTCACCGAGCTACAAACCAAGAACGCCGACCTCACCGAGGCGCTCGAACAGCAGACGGCCACGAGCGAGATCCTGCGCGTCATCAGCAGCTCCCCGACTGACGTCCGACCGACCTTCGAGGCGATCGCCACGAGCGCCACGCAACTCTCTGGGGCAGTGAACGGTCTCGTCATTCAGTTTGACGGGCGGCTCATGCATCTCATGGCGCACCACAACCTCAGCGCAGAGAGATTGGATGCGCTGGGGCGGACATACCCGCGGCCTCCGAGCCGGGGGAGCGTGACCGGACGGGCGATATTGACCCGCAGCATCGTCCACGTAGCAGACGTGCTTCAGGATCCCGAATATACGCTTCCAATCGGAACAACGACCGGCTATCGAAGCGCTCTCGGAGTCCCGATGCTTCGCGACAATGTCCCCATCGGGACTATCCTCGTTGCCCGAGATCACGTGGCGCCATTCTCGGACAAGCAGATCGGGCTGCTGCAGACCTTCGCCGACCAGGCGGTGATCGCCATCGAGAATGTGCGCCTGTTCACCGAGCTGGAGGGGCGCAATAGCGAGCTGCGCGTCGCGCTGGAGCAGCAGACGGCGACGAGCGAGCTGCTCAAGGTGATCGGCCGGTCCTCGTTCGACCTCCAGCCGGTTTTCGAGACGCTGGCCGAGAACGCGGTCCGGCTCTGCGAGGCCGAGCGCGCATCGATCTTCCGCTTCGACGGTCAGGTTCTCCGAGTGGTGGCTACCCACAACTACCCCCTCGAGCGCAAAACCTTCCTCGAGCGCAATCCCATCGCTCCAGGACGCCACGGTGCCTCCGCTCGGGCCGCCCTCGAGCGGCGGACCATCCACATTCACGATGCTCAGACCGATCCCGAGTTGACCTACGGGTCCCATCGGCTTGAAGTGGATTTGACCCGAACCGTGCTTGCGATCCCCATGCTCAAGGCGGACGAGCTGCTCGGGGTGATCTTCATCTACAGACGCGAGGTCAGGCCGTTCACCGAGGGACAGATCGCCCTGCTGGAAACCTTCGCCGACCAGGCGGCCATCGCCATCGAGAACGCGCGGCTCCTCACCGAGCTCCAGGCCAAGAACGCCGATCTCACCGAGGCCCTCGAGCAGCAGACGGCCACCGCCGACATCCTGAGGGTCATCAGCACCTCCCCGACGAATCTCCAGCCCGTGCTGGACGCAGTGGTCAGGAGTGCCGCGCACTTCTGTGGAGCCCCTGACGCGTCGATTTTCCGGCTCGACCGGGAAAACCTGCGTCTAGGCGCTCACCACGGCCCGGTCCCCCAGCCCATCGGCTTCTTCGTCCCGGTCGTTCCGGGGACCGTCGGGGGGCGCTCCGTACTCGAACGGCAGGCTGTTGGCGTGACCGATCTCCAGGTCGAGACGGAAGAGTTTCCCGAGGGCAGCGCCCTGGCCAGACAGACCGGTCAGCGGGCGACGCTGAGCGTTCCGCTGTTGCGGGAGGGAGCGCCGATAGGCGTGATCATCCTCCGGCGCGCGGAGGCGGTGCCCTTCACGGACAAGCAGATCGCACTGCTGCAGACCTTCGCCGATCAGGCCGTCATCGCCATCGAGAACGTCCGCATGTTCACCGAGCTGGAGGCGCGCAACAGCGAGCTGCGGGTGGCGCTCGAGCAGCAGACGGCGACGAGCGAACTCCTCAAGGTGATTGGTCGGTCCACCTTCGATCTCCAGCCGGTCTTCGAGACGCTGGTCGAGAACGCGGTCCGGCTCTGCGAGGCCGAGCACGGGCTGATCTGGCGTTTCGACGGTCAGCTGCTGCGCGTGGTGGCGACCCGCGACATCTCGCCCGAGGAGAGAGCATTCCTCGACCTGAATCCCGTCACGCCCGGACGCTCGACCGGCGGGGCCCGGGCCGCCATCGAGCGGCGCACCATCCACATCGAGGACGTCCGAACCGACCCCGAGTACACCTACGCGGTACGCGAGGTCAGTCCCATCCGGACCGTGTTGGCTATCCCCATGCTCCGGGCGAACGAGCTCCTGGGCGTGATCACGGTCAACCGACACCAGGTCCGGCTCTTCACGGACAGCCAGATTGCCCTGCTCGAAACCTTCGCCGACCAGGCGGCCATCGCCATCGAGAACGCGCGGCTCCTCACCGAGCTCCAGGCCAAGAACGCCGATCTCACCGAGGCCCTCGAGCAGCAGACGGCCACCGCCGAAATCCTGAGGGTCATTTCGCGCTCGCCCACGGATGTCCAGCCCGTCTTTGACACGATCGCGCAGAATGCCCGCCGGCTGTGTGAGGCCGGTAGCGCGCAGGTCGTCACGTATGACGGGGAATTGATGCGGCTCCAATCTCTCGACAGCACGAACGCCGAACAGACCGAGGCTCTGCGCAGCGTGTTCCCGATGGCCCCTCACATGGGCAGCGCGGCCGGCCGAGCGGTCATGACGCGCCAGCCCGTCCACATCCTCGATCTCCAGAAAGATCGTCAGTACAACATAAGGGCGGTGGCCGGCGCCGGACTTGCTACGGTGCTCGCAGTGCCCATGCTCCGTGAGGGATCGCCGATCGGCAGCGTGAACGTCCACGTGTGGGGGACACCACGGGCCTTCTCCGACAAGCAGATCTCCCTTCTCCAAACGTTTGCCGACCAGGCGGTCATCGCCATCGAGAACGTGCGCCTGTTCAAGGAGCTGGCGACGCGCAACGACGAGCTGCGGGTCGCGCTCGAGCAGCAGACGGCGACCAGCGAGCTGCTCAAGGTGATCGGTCGGTCCACCTTCGATCTCCAGCCGGTCTTCGAGACGCTGGCCGAGAACGCGATCAGGCTGTGCGAGGCCGAACGCGCATTGATCTTCCGCTTCGACGGTCAGGTTCTGCGAGTCGTGGCCACCCACAACGTCTCCCCGGAGCTGAGAGCATTCACCGAGCGGAATCCCATCGCGCCCGGACGCGGGAGCGGCGTCGGGCGTGCGGCCCTTGAGCGGCGCACCATCCACATCCACGATATCCGGAGCGATCCCGAGTACACCTACGCTGGGCAGCAGGTTGCTCCTTACCGGACCGTGCTGGTGATCCCCATGCTCAGGGCGGACGAGCTGTTGGGGGTCATCGTGATCCACAGGCACGAGGTCCGGCCATTCATGGACAATCAGATCGCCTTGATGGAAACCTTCGCCGACCAGGCGGCCATCGCCATCGAGAACGCGCGGCTGCTCGACGCGCTGCAAGCCCGCACGGCCCAGCTCACCCGGTCGGTCCAGGAGCTCAAGGCGCTGGGCGAGGTCAGCCAGGCTCTCGGCTCGACGCTCGACCTCGAGACCGTGCTCAGCACGATCGTCTCCCGCGCCAACCAGCTCGCCGGCACCGACTCGTGCACCGTCTACGAGTACGACGAGCGGGCTGAGGAACTCCTGTTCCGTGCCACCCACAATCTCGCCGAGGAAGTGGTCGACGTCGCCCGGCGGGCGCCGATCCGACGGGGCGAGGGTGTCGCCGGGCGCATGGCCGTGACGCTCGAGCCGGTCCAGGTTGCCGACATTGCCGAGGCGGGGGCGTACAGCGGCCACCTTCGAGATGTCCTGTTGCAGACGGGAACGCGGGCGCTCCTGGGCATTCCGCTGTTGCGCGAGGATCACCTGGTCGGAGGTCTCACCGTCTCCAAGAAGACACCCGGGGAGTTCTCCTCGGAGGTCATCGATCTGCTCAGGACATTTGCCGCCCAGTCGGCGGTGGCCATCCAGAACGCGCGCCTCTTCCGGGAGATCGGGGACAAGAGCCGCCAGCTCGAGGCCGCCGACCGTCACAAGTCCGAGTTCCTCGCCAACATGTCCCACGAACTGCGTACGCCGCTCAATGCCATCATCGGCTACAGCGAGATGCTCCAGGAGGACGCCGCCGACCTGGGGGCCGAGCAGTTCACCGACGATCTCCGGAAGATCAACGCGGCCGGCAAGCACCTGCTGGAGCTCATCAATGCCGTGCTCGACCTCTCCAAGATCGAGGCGGGCAAGATGGAGCTCTACCTCGAGAGCTTCGACGTGGCGCGCCTGGTCCAGGACATCGCGGCGGTGATCCAGCCCCTGGCGGCCAGGAACGACAATCGCCTGGAGGTGCGCTGCCCCGACGCGATCGGCTCGATGCACGCGGATCTGACCAAGGTGCGCCAGGCCCTGTTCAATCTGCTGAGCAACGCCTGCAAGTTCACCGAACGAGGGGCGGTGACGCTGGCGGTAAGCCGCGACTCGATGGACGGTCAGGAGTGGTTCGCCTTCGCGGTCAGCGACACCGGCATTGGCATGACGCCCGAACAGCTCGCCAGGCTGTTCGAGGCATTCACCCAGGCCGGTGCCGCCACCTCGCGCCGGTATGGTGGCACCGGCCTCGGCCTGGCGCTCAGCCGGCGGCTCTGCCGGATGATGGGTGGCGACGTCACCGCCGAGAGCGAGGCGGACCACGGCAGCACTTTCACGATCCGGCTGCCCGCTCGGGTCGCCGAGGCGGCCGGGGAAGCCGCCGCGCCCGCCGCGCCGGGCGAGCCCGTGACATCGGGCATCGGCACCGTGCTGGTGATCGACGACGAGGCGGCGGTGCGGGACCTGATGCAGCGCTTCCTCACCAAGGAGGGCTTCCGCGTCGTCACCGCGGCTGGTGGCGAGGACGGGCTCCGCCGCGCCCGCGAGCTGCGGCCCGACGCCATCACCCTCGACGTCATGATGCCGGGGATGGACGGCTGGGCCGTTCTCTCCGCCCTCAAGGCCGACGCGGACGTGGCCGGCATTCCGGTGGTCATGCTGACCATCGTCGACGACCGGAACCTGGGCTATGCCCTCGGCGCCGCCGACTACCTCACCAAGCCGATCGATCGCGAACGGCTGGTGACGGTGCTGAAGCAGCACCGGCGCGACCGGCCCGTCCTGGTGGTGGACGACGACTCCGGCGCCCGCGCGCTGCTCCGGCGCATGCTCGAGAGCGAGGGCTTCGAGGTGGTGGAGGCGGCCAACGGCCGGATGGCGCTCGACCGCCTGCGCGATGTCTCCCCCAGCGTCGTCCTCCTCGACCTCATGATGCCGGAGATGGACGGCTTCGAGTTCGTCGCCGAGTTCCGCCGCCACGAGCCCTGGCGGGCCATCCCCATCATCGTCGTCACCGCCAAGGACCTGTCCCACGACGACCGGGAGCGGCTCAACGGCTACGTGCAGAAGATTCTCCAGAAGGGCACCCACGGCCGCGACGAGCTGCTGGCCGAAGTGCGCGACCTGGTGGCGGCCAGCGTGGCGCGCCGAAGGCCGAAGGCCTGATGGCCAAGATCCTGCTCGTCGAGGACAACGAGATGAACCGCGACATGCTCTCCCGTCGCCTCGTCAAGCGCGGCTACGAGGTGGCCATCGCCGTCGACGGCGAGCAGGGCCTGGCGATGGCGCGCTCGGAGGCGCCGGCGCTCATCCTCATGGACATGAGCCTGCCGGGGATGGACGGGTGGGAAGCCACCCGCCAGGTGAAGGCCATGCCGGAGACGCGGACGATTCCGGTGATCGCCCTCACCGCGCACGCCATGGCCGGCGACCGGGAGAAGGCACTGGCGGCAGGCTGCGACGACTTCGACACCAAGCCCGTTGATCTTCCCCGCCTGCTCCAGAAGATCGAGGCCCTGCTCGGGCCGGCGGGCGGCGCGTGAGCATCGAGCCCGCCGCGCAGCTCCGCCACGATCTGCGCACGCCGCTGAACCACATCATCGGCTACGCCGAGATGCTGCTCGAGGAGCTCGCGGTGGGCGACCGGCCGGCCCTCGCGGCAGGCCTCGGGACGCTCCGGGCGGATGCCCGCGAGCTGCTGGGCCTGCTGAACACCGTGCTCGCGCAGGGACCGTCGGCCTCGCCCAACCTCGCGGCCGCGCTCGGGTCGCTCATCCCGCCCCTCGAGCGTGTCCGCGCCGAGGCG
>OEEH01000138.1_pt1 | contig 11392 bp, 10 predicted proteins | sample 1502281 | NCBI WGS metagenome assembly OEEH01 (sample SAMN02141832, study PRJEB22366) | terrestrial metagenome | biome: miscellaneous | place: Canada | collected 2010
CTTTGCCACCGCCAAAACCTATACCAACGTTGACCAGCCAGAAGATTAAGAAAGTAATTAAGCCCGGTAGAGAAAGGCCTAACAGAGTGAAATCACCACCGAGAGTTAAAAATCCCGGCCAGATTTTGCCAATCAGAATCAAGCAGGCCAGTGACCCCGCGTAACATTGCAAACCAAACCACATGATGGCGGCAATTCCGCCCCTTAATAATCCGGGAAACAGTGCACCACGTACACCGTAAGAAGCACGCAGGATCATGGCAAAAGGCACACCGTATTTACTGCCCGCAGCACCGTTTAATACCATTACCGCGGCAATGAAAAAGGCGCTGAGGATAATTGCCAGCATAATACTAAAGGTAGACAAGCCGAGAATAAAAAAGCCGCCGACCATCACATAATTGGGAACGTTATGAACCGAACCCATCCATAAGGTAAAATAGTTAAATGTTTTCCAGGTCCGCTGGCTTTGCGTTTTCGGCAATAGATCTTCGCTATAGCCGCGTTGCTGGAATAGTTTTCTCTGATGTTCCATAAATCCCTCTTAATTTCACGTATCGAATAACGTTGTTTTAATCTAGCTATGAGGAACAAATAAAATAAAAATATTATTTTTAATACTGAAGCAACATCTTTGGCTGCTTTCTTTTTTAATATTGCTGGCCGATTCATTTTCTGATATCGGCCATTTTTATTGCGGGTATCAGGCCAGTTTATGGTTAGCCATTAATTCCAGCGCCTGCACTAACGCAGAGTGATCCAACTGGCTGCCACCGTTTGCCGCACAGGTATTAAATAACTCCTGGCAGGTCGCAGTGTTTGGCAGGTTCAGCGCAAGTGCTTTCGCACTTTGCAGTGCCAGGTTGAGATCTTTCTGGTGCAGAGCGATTTTGAAGCCCGGATTAAAGGTGCGTTTAATCATACGCTCGCCATGAACTTCCAGAATACGTGAGGAAGCAAAGCCGCCCATCAGCGCCTGGCGCACACGTACCGGGTCCGCACCGGCTTTTGAAGCAAATAGCAGGGCTTCAGAAACCGCTTCAATATTGAGCGCCACGATAATCTGATTTGCCACTTTGCAGGTTTGACCATCGCCGTTACCGCCCACGAGGGTGATATTTTTACCGAGCAGTTCAAACAGCGGTTTAACACGTTCAAATACCGCTTCATCACCGCCAACCATAATCGACAACGTCCCTTCACGCGCACCGATTTCACCGCCGGAGACTGGCGCATCGAGATAATCGCCGCCCAGTTCATTCACCTGACGAGCGAAACGCTTAGTTTCAATCGGGGAAATGGAGCTCATATCAACAATGGTTTTGCCCTTCAGCGAGGCTTTGGTACAACCATTTTCACCGAACAGAACTTCTTCAACCTGAGGTGTGTCCGGCACCATAATAAAAATGATGTCCGATGCTTCCGTTACCTGGCGAGCAGTTTCAACACTGACGGCACCCAGTGACAGTAATTCATCAGCAACCGGTCCAATGGTCGTGACATGTAATTGATGACCGGCACGCGCCAGATTAATGGCCATCGGTGTACCCATAATGCCTAAGCCAATAAATCCCAGTTTCATAATTAACCTCTTTTAAATTTCGCTTTTCCTGAATTCAGACAACACGATCCCCTGCCAACTTAGCGGCCTAAAAAAGCATTGTCTGAATAGCGTTACGTTTTAACGGTACGGATCCATCCAGCGTAAACCGGCTTCCGTGGTGGTTTGGGGTTTATATTCACACCCAACCCAACCGTTGTAGTCAGAATTTTCGATTACCTTAAAGAGATAATCATAATTAATTTCTCCGGTTCCCGGTTCGCCGCGATGCGGATTATCGGCAATTTGCAGGTGACCAATTTTATCAGCCCACTGAGTCATGGTGTTGGTTAATTCACCTTCCATCCGCTGCATATGATAAATGTCATACTGAATTTTCAAATTGCAGCAACCAACATCATCAATCAATTTCAGCGCCTGCCGAGTTCCGGTGAGATGGAAACCAGGAATATCAAAATGGTTAATAGGTTCAATCAGTAATAAAATATCTTCTTTCATCAGCATATTCGCGGCATAACGCAGGTTTTCTACAAGCGTTGCGTGAATCTGTTCACTGCTGAAACCAGCCGGCGTTTTACCGACCAGACAGTTAATTTTTTTATTACCCAGCGCACGGGCATAACGAATCGCTGCTGCTACGCCATCCCGAAACTCTTCTTCACGGCCAGGAATACAGGCAATACCGCGCTCCCCCGCCGCCCAGTCACCCGCCGGTAAATTGTGCAGCGTATGTTCGAGTTTATTACTCGCCAGCACATGTTTTAATTCTTCAATGTCGTAGTCATAAGGAAACATAAATTCAACGCCGCGAAAACCACACTGCGCAGCTTTCTCAAAACGGGCGAGAAAATCATATTCTCCAAATAACATCGATAAATTAGCAGAGAAACGTAACATTATTTATCTCCCTTATTCATAGTGCATGAAGCAGGTTTCAGTCGGTGCGTCCGCTGCGTTATCGGCGATATCTTCAAATTCCATGACGTTATCCAGTTCGCTGCCCATCGAAATATTGGTCACACGCTCGAGAATAACTTCCACGACTACCGGTACCCGATATTGCGCCATTAAGGCTTTCGCCTGTTCAAAGGCTGGCGCAATATCTTCCGGTTTGAAGACCCGAATAGCTTTACAACCTAAACCTTCCGCTACTTTTACGTGGTCAACACCGTAGCCATTCACTTCACTGGAGTTGATATTCTCGAAAGCGAGTTGCACGCAGTAGTCCATGTCAAAAGCGCGTTGTGACTGACGAATCAGCCCCAGATAAGCGTTGTTGACCAGCACATGGATGTACGGAATGTTGAACTGCGCGCCAACAGCTAACTCTTCAATCAGGAACTGGAAGTCAAAGTCGCCAGAAATCGCCACCACATTGCGTTTCGGATCAGCGGCACAAACCCCTAGCGCAGCCGGAATCGTCCAGCCTAACGGACCAGCCTGACCACAGTTGATCCAGTGGCGGTCTTTAAAGACATGCAGCATTTGTGCCGCAGCGATTTGTGACAGACCAATGGTGGTGACATAACAAACATCGCGACCAAAGGCTTTGTTCATCTCTTCATACACGCGCTGCGGTTTCACCGGCACGTTGTCGAAGTGGGTTTTGCGCAGCAAAGTGCGTTTACGCTGCTGGCAGTCGGCGACCCATTCTTTACGACACGGCAGACGACCCGCTTTTTGCATCTCCTGCGCCACTTCAACCAGCAGTGTCAGCGCCGCTTTAGCATCAGAGACAATACCGAGATCCGGACACAGCACGCGACCAATTTGCGTCGGCTCAATATCAATATGAACGATTTTGCGCCCTTCGGTGTATTTCTCTACCGAGCCGGTATGACGGTTAGCAAAACGGTTACCGATACCAAACACCATGTCAGACGCCAGCAGCGTTGCGTTACCGTAACGATGCGCGGTTTGCAGACCCACCATCCCGGCCATCAGTTCATGATCGTCCGGGATACAGCCCCAGCCCATTAGCGTTGGGATCACCGGAACGCTGGTCAGTTCAGCAAACTGTTGTAACAGTGCAGCTGCGTCAGCATTAATTACCCCGCCCCCGGCAACAATCACCGGACGTTCGGCCTGGATTAACATTTCTACAGCTTTTTCGATCTGCATACGGCTGGCAGCAGGTTTGTAGACCGGCAGCGGTTCGTACATGTCAGGATCAAACTCGATTTCCGCAACCTGAACGTCGAACGGTAAATCCACCAGTACCGGACCCGGACGACCAGAACGCATCAGGTGAAATGCCTGTTGCAGCACGCGAGGCACCAGCGCCGCTTCACGAACTGTAACCGCCATTTTGCTGACCGGTTTAGCAATTGCTTCAATATCTACGGCCTGAAAATCTTCTTTATGCAGACGGGCGCGCGGTGCCTGGCCGGTAATGCACAGAATAGGAATGGAATCAGCAGAAGCGGAATAGAGCGCGGTGATCATGTCCGTGCCCGCAGGACCGGAAGTCCCCAGACATACGCCGATATTCCCTGCCGTTGCGCGGGTATAACCTTCCGCCATGTGCGAAGCACCTTCCACATGACGCGCCAGAATGTGACGAATACCGCCGTGCTTACGCATCGCTGAGTAGAACGGATTGATTGCAGCTCCCGGAACACCGAAGGCGGTAGTGATACCTTCTTTCTCCAGCACATACATTGCCGCGTCAACGGCTCTCATTTTTGCCATTTTATTCCTACCTCTATTTATTGGAAAATTTTTCCAACTTTCAAATTTTGTCAAAAAAACCCGCTCCGCAGAGCGGGATGCGACAGACATTATGGATGTGCTTTCAGTCCCAACGCCGTGCTGATATCGCGGGCGGTGTCTCTGACCAGCTCACCCTGACTGACAAAACGATCTTCTGTCAGTCTTGATGAAGGCCCGGAGATGGAGATAGCGGCAACAACACTACCGACATCATCGTAAATTGCTGAAGCTATGCAATTCAGACCTACAACATGCTCTTCTTTATCTACGGTATAGCCCAGTTCACGCGCTTGTTCCAGGTCCTTCAGCAAGGTGGGCATATCCACAAGCGTAGTTGGCGTAAACTGCTGCAAACCGGTTTGCAGAATGATGCTCATCAACTCCTCTTCCGCCAGCGGATAAAGCAGCGCTTTGCCCGCACCGGAAGCATGCAGTGGCAGACGACTGCCCAGTGGCGCACACATCCTGACCATCGATTTACACTCTAACTGACCAATTAATACCGCTTCATTGCCGTTACGGATCGCGACATTGACCGTTTCGCCGGAAAGTAACATCAGGCGGCGCATAAACGGCCCGGCGACGGAGAGGACATCGCGGTTATGGATGTACGCCGCACCGACGTTAAAGACACCTAATCCTATATGCCACCAGCCTAATTGACTGTCCTGATAGACAAAATCCGCTGCCTGTAAAACCTTCAGCAAGCGAAAGGTCGTGGAGAGCGGCAAATCCAGATTGAGAGAAATATCGCTAACCGACGAACTTCCCCCACTTTTTTCCAAATATTGCAGAATCGCAATTCCCCGCTCTAACGCCTGTGCGCCCTTCTGTGCCACAGGCTCCGCCTGTCCTGGCCTGCCGCGCCGTCTAACTTCCGTCATACCTACGTTAACTCCGACCTACAAGTGAGCATAAACAATGAACAATTAGTTTATCTTATGCAAGTCGGTTGCAGGCGTCACGCAAAACAGAGTTCCTGTTCAGGAATACTTTCAACATCACAGTTGTCACTGCCGCCGCGATCGATGGTCAGAAAATCGGTGACGCGCTGCCAGGCGAAAAGTGGGTGATGCCAGACGTTACGATGGTAATTCACTCCCTGTTCGCCGTTGGTGATAAACGCCCGCAGCGTTGACAGGTCTGGTTTGTCGTCACCTAACGCCACGACCACCACAAACACCTCACCTTTCATCGGGATAAAGGCCTGAGTACCCAGCGGATGACGTTCGAGTTCGTGAATGGTCAGCGGCAGATTCGCCGGTTGCGCGCGGTTAATGCTGATAAGCGTACAGTCTTGCTCAAGAATCTCAACCAGCGCCAAATCGTGGTAACGCTCCACCAGGCCATTGTTAATATGGAAAAAATCCCGTTGCTGCGTTTCGATTACGTCGCCATAAGCACTAAAGGCTTCCTGACTTAACGGTAATACCTGAAGTTTCATCTTTTTGTCCTTGTAACATAATTCCGTTCAACCACCGCCGACCGGTCAGCTTGGTTTCAATAACAGGCAATCTAAAACCTTAAGAGAACAACATCAATACAAAAGTTGGAATATTTTTCCAAAACTAGATTTAGTCCACAAATTGAACAGGGTTATCATGTAAAAATACTGATAAATCAGAGGATAAGAAAATCACGCAACTTGCGGATTTAAAAGGGGATACCTGAAGATGTTCGATCCAGAAACCTTGCGGACTTTCATTGCGGTTGCTGAAACAGGAAGTTTTTCAAAAGCGGCAGAACGATTATGTAAAACCACGGCGACGATCAGTTATCGCATTAAACTTCTGGAAGAGAATACCGGAGTAGCGCTGTTTTTCCGTACGACTCGCAGCGTGACGTTGACAGCGGCTGGCGAGCATCTACTTTCCCAGGCCAGAGACTGGCTGAGCTGGCTGGAAAGTATGCCAAGCGAGCTGCAACAGGTGAATGATGGCGTGGAACGCCAGGTGAATATTGTCATCAACAACCTGCTCTACAACCCCCAGGCCGTCGCCCAGTTGCTGGCGTGGCTGAATGAGCGTTACCCCTTTACCCAGTTTCACATCTCCCGACAAATCTATATGGGCGTCTGGGACTCGCTATTGTACGAAGGTTTTTCGCTGGCTATCGGCGTCACGGGAACTGAGGCGCTGGCAAATACCTTTAGTCTTGATCCCTTAGGATCGGTGCAATGGCGCTTTGTCATGGCGGCGGATCATCCGCTGGCGAACGTTGAAGAGCCGCTAACAGAAGCGCAGTTGCGGCGCTTTCCGGCGGTCAATATTGAAGACAGCGCCCGCACCTTAACCAAACGCGTCGCCTGGCGATTGCCAGGGCAAAAAGAGATTATTGTTCCCGATATGGAAACGAAAATCGCCGCCCATCTGGCGGGCGTTGGCATTGGTTTTTTGCCAAAATCGCTTTGCCAGTCAATGATCGATAATCAACAACTGGTCAGCCGGGTAATCCCAACGATGCGCCCTCCTTCGCCATTGAGTCTGGCATGGCGCAAATTTGGCAGCGGCAAAGCGGTAGAAGATATTGTGACCTTGTTTACCCAGCGCAGGCCGGAAATCAGCGGATTTTTAGAAATTTTCGGCAACCCACGCAGTTAAAAATCAAGTTTCCTTGCGCGTTGGCGCGTAAAATAGCGCGCAAGCTGATTTGAGGTTCACTTTTAACTATGCAAGAGAGACACACGGAACAGGACTATCGTGCCCTGCTGATTGCTGATACGCCCATTATTGATGTTCGCGCCCCTATCGAGTTTGAGCACGGCGCAATGCCCGCCGCTATCAATCTGCCGTTAATGAATAACGATGAACGCGCCGCCGTTGGCACCTGCTATAAACAGCAAGGCTCAGACGCAGCGCTGGCGCTGGGACATAAACTGGTGGCGGGTGAAATTCGTCAGCAGCGCATGGACGCCTGGCGGGCAGCGTGCCTGCAAAATCCGCAAGGTATTCTCTGCTGCGCCCGTGGCGGTCAGCGCTCACATATTGTGCAAAGCTGGTTGCATGCAGCGGGGATTGATTATCCGCTGGTGGAAGGCGGTTATAAGGCACTGCGCCAGACCGCGATTCAGGCGACTATTGAACTGGCACAAAAACCGATAGTGCTGATTGGCGGTTGTACCGGCAGCGGTAAAACGCTGTTAGTGCAGCAACAGCCGAACGGTGTTGATCTGGAAGGGTTGGCGCGTCATCGCGGTTCGGCGTTTGGTCGCACGTTACAACCACAACTTAGCCAGGCGAGTTTTGAAAACCTGCTGGCTGCCGAAATGCTAAAAACCGACGCCCGTCAGAATTTGCGCCTGTGGGTGCTGGAAGACGAAAGCCGGATGATCGGTTCGAATCACCTGCCGGAATGCCTGCGCGAGCGAATGACTCAGGCGGCGATTGCGGTGGTAGAAGATCCGTTTGAGATCCGTCTTGAGCGCCTGAACGAAGAGTATTTCTTGCGTATGCATCATGATTTTACCCACGCGTACGGCGACGAACAGGGCTGGCAGGAGTATTGCGAATACCTGCATCACGGACTTTCGGCGATTAAGCGTCGGCTGGGGCTACAGCGCTATAACGAACTGGCTGCAAGGCTGGATGCAGCACTGACAACGCAACTCACCACCGGCAGCACCGACGGTCATCTGGCCTGGCTGGTGCCGTTACTTGAAGAATATTACGACCCGATGTATCGCTATCAGCTTGAGAAAAAAGCGGAAAAAGTTGTCTTTCGCGGTGAGTGGGCGGAAGTGGCGGAATGGGTTAAGGCGCGGTAATGAGGGACGTATTTGTATTAGTCGCGACTTGATCTGACACATGGCCTTGAAAGGTTGAGAGTTACCGGTTTTGATATGAGTGTCGAATCCTTATCCAAAACAAGAGGTAACTCTCATGCTTCATACTGCCAATCCCGTCATCAAACACAAAGCCGGTTTGCTCAATCTGGCTGAAGAACTCAGCAACGTATCAAAAGCCTGTAAAATCATGGGCGTTTCGCGTGATACGTTTTATCGTTACCGCGAACTGGTCGCTGAAGGCGGTGTGGATGCGCAGATTAATCGTAGTCGCCGCGCTCCTAACCTTAAGAACCGTACCGATGAGGCAACTGAACAGGCTGTTGTTGATTACGCCGTCGCTTTCCCGACACATGGTCAGCACCGGGCCAGCAACGAGCTGCGTAAACAGGGGGTTTTTATCTCCGACAGTGGTGTCCGTTCTGTCTGGTTACTCCATAACCTTGAGAATCTCAAAAGACGATACTGAACAAATTTTATCAGGTGACGTTCCGTAAAAAGTTGTATGGAGTTCTCGATGCAGTCGGCGCGACTATCAGTACCCCCGCTGAACCCTGGACTATCGGGCCGCCGTACTGGGGCATGTCACCCTGGCGTGCCGCTGGTTTTCCGCTAATGGTTTATTTCCTCTTTCTTTCCCGGCAAGAATTTATTTTAATCCGGAAGGATTATTTATTTTCAGATAGGGACTCACATTAAACACGTAACATTTTAATTAATGCATGGCTGAATATGTATTACACAATGTCAGATATCGTAAAAGACCAGTGCAATTCTATGTAAACTCTCTGACTGTTCATTTTATTTGTTGTTTCAGGGTCGGAACTCACCCTCAATAAACAACTGAATACGAGTAGATATTCATCGTCTGAGCTATATGGCTTTACACAATAGCCGACATGTCTTTTCTCAGTCAGGAATTTTACTTTTCCTCACTACGAAGTTGACGACTTCGATATGGGATAGACTCTTAATTCAAGCAATTACTCTGCACAAGCATCAGGCAATCCAGCTCCAATATTTGTTATAAAATAATGCGTAACATTAATTTCACCAACAAAAAAAAGGTTTACACCATCCCCTTGCCCTGGTATCTTACCATATTTACACCACACTTTTTTTGTATCTGGATCATTCTTTGATACGATTTTCGCCACTTGTTCCCTGGCCCTCACTGTCAATGTTTTCTTAAACCTACCCCCATCATCATTTGTTAGGGAAAAATAAGAAAAAAATAATCATCTTCTACATTTGTGTATATTGATATATCCACCGCTACGTGCGGAAAAAAATCTGGGAGCCATGTAAAAACTCCATCATTTTCTGGTATTGCCATATAGTTTATGTAATGTTTACTTACAAGAGATTCATCTTTGTATAAATAAAGATAAGTAATTACGCATAAAACAACAATGATTATAATAGCAAAAATAAATATTATCATCTTTGATAGATTACTTGAGATAGCCAGCATCTTGTAAAGCCTTTATCGTTTTTTTATGCTCTGGATTAATATAATCACTACATCTATCTGAGCAATCTGTTGTTGATGGACATGTCAACCCATGGTCATTTACAGCCAAGTCTTTTTTATTATCTTCAATCATTTCAGAATGGGATAGCTTTACTTTTCTGCCGTACATACCGAACAGATTTAACCCGTAATCTCTAATCTCTTTTTCATAACCCAGCCCTTTCGCCGATCGGCTAACACCAGCGTCATTTAATTTAGACACTCGACAAAATGCCATACAATGGAAAAATTGATCAGTCCCACCTAAATTTAATCTCTTCATATCTTCATAAGTATCAGATAATATATCCCATGCTCTTTGATGGTTTAGTTGATCTTTTCTTCTTATTAGCGCTACATCTGCGGGACTTAACCCTAATGGATCAATACCATTCACCGGATTCAGCGGATACGCATACAGACTCCATCCCCCCTCCAGCCCTATCGGGTCCTGAGTGATATACCGCCCCTGCAACGGATCGTAGTACCGGTTCCGGTTGTAGTACAGCCCCAGATCGGAAGAGCACACGTCTGAACTCATACTGCTGCCCCGGCAGCCGGTACGGCTGGTGCAGGTGATGCGGGTTCTCTTCATTCAGCTGGTTGCCCCACTCATCATACTCCCCGCTCCACGCAATGTTTCCATCCGCATCCATCAGCGCCAGCATTATTTACTATGTAGGAAATTCAAAACACATCCATTTTTCTTATTAATTTCTATAATAAATACACCACCCGCAACTTCATAAGGTAACTTTGCTCCCTCAACAACCCAACTATCTGGTAGTTCCGTAATTAAATATGGTTTTTCTTCTTCTGCAATCCGTTCGCCATAGCGATACCTAACATATATTTCAGCTAATTGTATCGCCATTGTTTCAGTTTTTACCGTATTTTTAACAGAGTATTTATCTAAATGTAATTTTTCCACATACCTCATAAAAATAATGTTTTCATCAGAACCGTAAACAGCTGTCTCATTACAGGCAAATAGTATAAAAAATGAAAGCATCGAAAATATTGAACTATATTTCATTGAATCTCCTTATAGGCCCCACTAATAAAAGCACTAAAATTAATCATGATACGGTATGCATACTGAACTCAATCCCGGGACACTATTTCTGATAAAAATATATTCTCCTTTATTATTAAGCGCCTCAAATCGTCCATCAGGTGTTGCGAGATAAAATGCTTCAAGATTATTATCTTTACTTCTTACAAGATTTTTATCGCTACTTGAAAAAAATTCATCAACATAATCGCCATGACTATCTGCACCGTGAGTATGATAAGCAGCAACTCTATCTGTACCTGTGGGACATTTTCTTTTCAGAGGATATGACTCCTTTCTTAAATTATCAGTTTCTGCCTTAGATGCAAAATATTTTCCATTAGTATCTTTACAGACAATACCAGAGTATTCCATATCATTACATAGAGATCTATTCTGCGTTTCTTTCAAAGCATCTAACGCAGCATCTGCAGTACTATCAAATTTACTTGGTCCTATTATACGTGAAAGAACACCACAAACTCCCCCCGTACATGCTCCAGATCTGGCATCATCCCAAGTCTGCAATAATCCCATAGGGTCAATTTGTTGTAGTGGATTTAAAGGATACTGATATAAATTCCATCCCCCTTTCAACCCCATCGGGTCCTGAGTAATATACCGCCCCTGCAACGGATCGTAGTACCGGTGACGGTTATAGTACAGCCCTGATTCCTCATCATGCTGCTGCCCTGGCAGACGGTACGGCTGATACACATGATGCGGGTTCTCCTCATTAAGCTGGTTGCCCCATTCATCATATTCCGCGCT
>OEEH01000153.1_pt1 | contig 8980 bp, 10 predicted proteins | sample 1502281 | NCBI WGS metagenome assembly OEEH01 (sample SAMN02141832, study PRJEB22366) | terrestrial metagenome | biome: miscellaneous | place: Canada | collected 2010
CTATGGCTCCAGATGACAAACATGATCTCATATCAGGGACTTGTTCGCACCTTCCGGAGGCGTTATGAGCTGGCGGCCCTTTTTGTATCTGATTATTAATCCCCACCCGCTATTAAGCGCCCGGCGCGGGCATCTGCGTCTGGTGCAGGGTTGACTTTGCATTCTGTTAACAAACGCGGTATAACAAACCTTCTTTGGATGTTTAGATGTCCATACGTTTAGAAGGTTATATGCAAACAACACAACAAAATGCGCCACTGAAGCGCACAATGAAAACGCGTCACCTGATTATGCTTTCCTTGGGCGGCGTGATTGGCACAGGATTATTCTTCAATACCGGGTACATCATTTCCACCACTGGAGCGGCGGGAACGCTGCTGGCCTATCTGATTGGTGCGCTGGTGGTCTGGCTGGCACGCAAAATGGCCAGTCTGGGTGAACCGCTGCGCACCGGAGATATCATTCTTACCGGGGCATTAGGTCCGATGGTGGCGGTGAATGCGGGCGATCGTTTTGAAGCCCATATTGAAGGCATAGGTTCAGTTGCTGCGACATTTTCAAGCGCAGCCCCAAAAGGAAGTCTGTCATGAGTAAGCGTAAAGTCGCCATTATCGGTTCTGGCAACATTGGTACCGATCTGATGATTAAAATTTTGCGTCACGGTCAGCATCTGGAGATGGCGGTGATGGTTGGCATTGATCCTCAGTCCGACGGTCTGGCGCGCGCCAGACGTATGGGCGTCGCCACCACCCATGAAGGGGTGATCGGACTGATGAACATGCCTGAATTTGCTGATATCGACATTGTATTTGATGCGACCAGCGCCGGTGCTCATGTGAAAAACGATGCCGCTTTACGCGAAGCGAAACCGGATATTCGCTTAATTGACCTGACGCCTGCTGCCATCGGCCCTTACTGCGTGCCGGTGGTTAACCTCGAGGCGAACGTCGATCAACTGAACGTCAACATGGTCACCTGCGGCGGCCAGGCCACCATTCCAATGGTGGCGGCAGTTTCACGCGTGGCGCGTGTTCATTACGCCGAAATTATCGCTTCTATCGCCAGTAAATCTGCCGGACCTGGCACGCGTGCCAATATCGATGAATTTACGGAAACCACTTCCCGAGCCATTGAAGTGGTGGGCGGCGCGGCAAAAGGGAAGGCGATTATTGTGCTTAACCCAGCAGAGCCACCGTTGATGATGCGTGACACGGTGTATGTATTGAGCGACGAAGCTTCACAAGATGATATCGAAGCCTCAATCAATGAAATGGCTGAGGCGGTGCAGGCTTACGTACCGGGTTATCGCCTGAAACAGCGCGTGCAGTTTGAAGTTATCCCGCAGGATAAACCGGTCAATTTACCGGGCGTGGGGCAATTCTCCGGACTGAAAACAGCGGTCTGGCTGGAAGTCGAAGGCGCAGCGCATTATCTGCCTGCCTATGCGGGCAACCTCGACATTATGACTTCCAGTGCGCTGGCGACAGCGGAAAAAATGGCCCAGTCACTGGCGCGCAAGGCAGGAGAAGCGGCATGAACGGTAAAAAACTTTATATCTCGGACGTCACATTGCGTGACGGTATGCACGCCATTCGTCATCAGTATTCGCTGGAAAACGTTCGCCAGATTGCCAAAGCACTGGACGATGCCCGCGTGGATTCGATTGAAGTGGCCCACGGCGACGGTTTGCAAGGTTCCAGCTTTAACTATGGTTTCGGCGCACATAGCGACCTTGAATGGATTGAAGCGGCGGCGGATGTGGTGAAGCACGCCAAAATCGCGACGTTGTTGCTGCCAGGAATCGGCACTATTCACGATCTGAAAAATGCCTGGCAGGCTGGCGCGCGGGTGGTTCGTGTGGCAACGCACTGTACCGAAGCTGATGTTTCCGCCCAGCATATTCAGTATGCCCGCGAGCTCGGAATGGACACCGTTGGTTTTCTGATGATGAGCCATATGACCACGCCGGAGAATCTCGCCAAGCAGGCAAAGCTGATGGAAGGCTACGGTGCGACCTGTATTTATGTGGTGGATTCTGGCGGTGCGATGAACATGAGCGATATCCGTGACCGTTTCCGCGCCCTGAAAGCAGAGCTGAAACCAGAAACGCAAACTGGCATGCACGCTCACCATAACCTGAGTCTTGGCGTGGCGAACTCTATCGCGGCGGTGGAAGAGGGCTGCGACCGAATCGACGCCAGCCTCGCGGGAATGGGCGCGGGCGCAGGTAACGCACCGCTGGAAGTGTTTATTGCCGCCGCGGATAAACTGGGCTGGCAGCATGGGACCGATCTCTATGCGTTAATGGATGCCGCCGACGACCTGGTGCGTCCGTTGCAGGATCGACCGGTACGAGTCGATCGCGAAACGCTGGCGCTGGGATACGCTGGTGTTTACTCGAGCTTCCTGCGTCACTGTGAAACGGCGGCGGCGCGTTATGGCTTAAGTGCGGTGGATATTCTCGTTGAGCTGGGCAAACGCCGGATGGTTGGCGGCCAGGAGGATATGATCGTTGACGTGGCGCTGGATCTGCGCAACAACAAATAATGATGACTGCCGAGAACGTGCATTTTGTATGCCCATCCCAGCACGACTGCCGGATGCGGCGTGAACGCCTTATCCGGCCTACGGATGGCGTGAGAATTTGTAGGTCTGATAAGACGCGTTAGCGTCGCATCAGGCATCTGCGCACGACTGCCGGATGCGGCGTGAACGCCTTATCCGGCCTACGGATGGCGCGGGAATTTGTAGGCCTGATAAGACGCGTTAGCGTCGCATCAGGCATCTGCGCACGACTGCCGGATGCGGCGTGAACGCCTTATCCGGCCTACGGATGGCGCGGGAATTTGTAGGCCTGATAAGACGCGTTAGCGTCGCATCAGGCATCTGCGCACGACTGCCGGATGCGGCGTGAACGCCTTATCCGGCCTACGGATGGCGCGGGAATTTGTAGGCCTGATAAGACGCGTTAGCGTCGCATCAGGCATCTGCACACGACTGCCGGATGCGATAAACGTCTTGTCCGGCCTACATTTCGCCCGTAGGCAGTCATTAAATAGTTCTGATTACGCGGCTGGCAATGTATCAGTCGCGATTCACCTGCACTCGCAACGAGGTTCATCTTATGTCGACTCGTACCCCTTCATCATCTTCATCCCGCCTGATGCTGACCATCGGGCTTTGTTTTTTGGTCGCTCTGATGGAAGGGCTGGATCTTCAGGCGGCTGGCATTGCGGCGGGTGGCATCGCCCAGGCTTTCGCACTCGATAAAATGCAAATGGGCTGGATATTTAGCGCCGGAATACTCGGTTTGCTACCCGGCGCGTTGGTTGGCGGAATGCTGGCGGACCGTTATGGTCGCAAGCGCATTTTGATTGGCTCAGTTGCGCTGTTTGGTTTGTTCTCACTGGCAACGGCGATTGCCTGGGATTTCCCCTCACTGGTCTTTGCGCGGCTGATGACCGGTGTCGGGCTGGGGGCGGCGTTGCCGAATCTTATCGCCCTGACGTCTGAAGCCGCGGGTCCACGTTTTCGTGGGACGGCAGTGAGCCTGATGTATTGCGGTGTTCCCATTGGCGCGGCGCTGGCGGCGACACTGGGTTTCGCGGGGGCAAACTTAGCATGGCAAACGGTGTTTTGGGTAGGTGGTGTGGTGCCGTTGATTCTGGTGCCGCTATTAATGCGCTGGCTGCCGGAGTCGGCGGTTTTCGCTGGCGAAAAACAGTCTGCGCCACCACTGCGTGCCTTATTTGCGCCAGAAACGGCAACCGCGACGCTGCTGCTGTGGTTGTGTTATTTCTTCACTCTGCTGGTGGTCTACATGTTGATCAACTGGCTACCGCTACTTTTGGTGGAGCAAGGATTCCAGCCATCGCAGGCGGCAGGGGTGATGTTTGCCCTGCAAATGGGGGCGGCAAGCGGGACGTTAATGTTGGGCGCATTGATGGATAAGCTGCGTCCAGTAACCATGTCGCTACTGATTTATAGCGGCATGTTAGCTTCGCTGCTGGCGCTTGGAACGGTGTCGTCATTTAACGGTATGTTGCTGGCGGGATTTGTCGCGGGGTTGTTTGCGACAGGTGGGCAAAGCGTTTTGTATGCCCTGGCACCGTTGTTTTACAGTTCGCAGATCCGCGCAACAGGTGTGGGAACAGCCGTGGCGGTAGGGCGTCTGGGGGCTATGAGCGGTCCGTTACTGGCCGGGAAAATGCTGGCATTAGGCACTGGCACGGTCGGCGTAATGGCCGCTTCTGCACCGGGTATTCTTGTTGCTGGGTTGGCGGTGTTTATTTTGATGAGCCGGAGATCACGAATACAGCCGTGCGCCGATGCCTGACGTGCCTTATTAGGCAGGGGCGAAAGGGACTTCACCCCAATACACCTACGGCGTTTACAGGTATACTCGCTAAAAATTATTCAGCGGGTTTGGAAACAAAGATGGCAAAACTTACCTTACAAGAGCAGTTGCTCAAAGCAGGATTAGTCACCAGCAAAAAAGCGGCGAAGGTGGAGAGAACGGCGAAAAAATCGCGCGTTCAGGCGCGTGAAGCTCGGGCGGCGGTAGAAGAAAATAAAAAGGCACAGCTTGAGCGTGATAAACAGCTTAGCGAACAGCAAAAACAAGCGGCGTTGGCGAAAGAATATAAAGCTCAGGTGAAGCAGCTTATTGAAATGAACCGAATCACCATTGCCAATGGCGATATTGGTTTTAACTTCACTGACGGCAATCTGATTAAGAAGATTTTTGTCGATAAGCTCACACAGGCGCAGTTGATTAATGGTCGTCTGGCGATTGCCCGCTTGTTGGTCGATAACAATAGCGAAGGTGAATACGCCATTATTCCCGCCAGCGTTGCCGATAAAATTGCTCAGCGCGATGCCAGCAGTATAGTGTTGCACAGCGCGCTCAGCGCCGAAGAGCAGGATGAAGACGACCCGTATGCCGACTTCAAAGTGCCTGATGATTTGATGTGGTAAACATAGATAAGTCGTGCGCAGATGCCTGATGCGACGCTATGCGCGTCTTATCAGGCCTACGGTTTATGGGCGAAGTGTAGACCGGATAAGGCGTTCACGCCGCATCCGGCAGTCGTGCGCCATGCCTGATGCGACGCTTTGCGCGTCTTATCAGGCCTACGGCTTACGGGCGAAGTGTAGGCCGGATAAGGCGTTCACGCCGCATCCGGCAGTCGTGCTATTATCAACGCATATTCAGTTTATTGGCGTGGTAGGCAATATGCTCGCCAATAAAACTGGAGACAAAATAATAGCTGTGATCATAACCCTCGTGATAACGGATTAACGTCTTGATATTCATCTCCTGGCAGATCTTTTCAAGATTTGGAGTCCGCAGCTGTTCTGCGTAAAAATCATCACTCAACCCCTGATCAACCATGATTTCCGCAACGCGTTGACCTTGTGAAATAAGACTCACCGGGTCGTAATCCAACCAGGCATCTTTATTTTCAGCAAGATATGCAGCAAAGGCTTGCTGTCCCCACGGCACTTGCGATGGGGAGACAATGGGCGAAAACGCCGAGACGCTGACATATTCATCTGGGTTACGTAACGCCAGCACCAGCGCGCCCAGCCCGCCCATAGAATGACCAGAGATAGACTTTTTGGCCGTTGCCGGAAAATGATGCATCACTAAATCCGGCAGCTCGTTGCGGATATAGTCATACATTTTGTAATGTTCATTCCACGGCGCTTGCGTCGCGTTCAGGTAAAACCCGGCACCTTGCCCGAGATCGTAACGGTCAGCATCTGCGACATGACTGCCTCGCGGACTGGTGTCCGGCGCAACAACAATAATGTTGTGCTCAGCCGCGTAACGCTGCATCCCCGATTTAGTAATGAAATTCTGCTCGTTGCAGGTCAGGCCTGAAAGCCAGTACAGCACCGGCAATTTTTCATTCGCGGCTTTTGGTGGGAGATAGACGCCGACATTCATTTCACATTTCAGTGATTGGGAATAATGCCGATACATATTTTGCCAGCCGCCAAAGCTGACATGTTTTTCAATGAGTTCCATCAGTCATTATCTCAGGGTTAATCCCCCGGACGGCTGCCCGGGGAGAGTATTAAGAACCCCCGCCTGAAGTGGACGGGGTAAACCTGCGGGAAATCAGTAACGAATTACGGTTCGAATGGATTTGCCTTCATGCATCAGGTCGAAGGCGTCATTAATTTCATCCAGGCTCATGGTATGCGTGACAAACGGTTCCAGATCGATATCACCTTTCATCGCATCTTCAACCATGCCCGGTAACTGGGAACGACCTTTCACGCCGCCAAACGCGGAACCTTTCCATACGCGACCAGTGACCAACTGGAATGGACGGGTGGAGATTTCCTGACCGGCAACCGCGACCCCGATGATCACCGACTGACCCCAGCCGCGGTGCGCACTTTCCAGCGCCGCACGCATCACGTTGACGTTACCGATGCATTCAAAGGTATGGTCGATACCCCATTTGTTGATATCCAACAGGACATCTTTTATCGGTTTGTCGTAGTCATTCGGGTTAATGCAGTCGGTAGCACCGAAGCGACGCGCCAGATCGAATTTCTTCGGGTTGGTATCGATAGCGATAATCCGACCCGCTTTCGCCTGACGCGCGCCCTGAACCACTGCCAGACCAATCGCGCCAAGACCAAACACGGCAACAGAATCACCTGGCTGGACTTTAGCTGTGTTGTGTACCGCGCCAATACCGGTGGTCACGCCACAGCCCAGCAGGCAGACGTGTTCATGGTTTGCTTCTGGATTAATTTTTGCCAGAGACACTTCCGCGACTACGGTGTATTCACTGAATGTAGAGCACCCCATGTAGTGATAAAGCGGCTGCCCGTTGTAAGAAAAACGGGTGGTGCCGTCTGGCATCAGGCCTTTACCCTGGGTTTCGCGAACCGCAACACAGAGGTTAGTTTTGCCAGAACGACAGAACTCACACTCGCCGCACTCCGCGGTGTAAAGCGGGATCACATGGTCGCCAGGTTTGACGCTGGTTACGCCTTCACCGACTTCAACCACAACGCCGGCCCCTTCGTGACCGAGAACCACCGGGAATACACCTTCCGGGTCATCGCCGGAGAGGGTAAATGCGTCGGTATGGCAAACGCCGGTATGGGTGACTTTAATTAGCACTTCACCTTTTTTCGGTGGTGCAACGTCAATTTCAACGATTTCCAGCGGTTTACCGGGAGCAAATGCAACGGCAGCACGTGATTTCATCTCTCGCTCTTCCTCAATATGGTAATAGATTCAGCTATTTAAGATAGGCACGAACCAGTTCAATAGTGTCGTCAACGGATTGGCTGACTTCGCGGCTGTAGCAGTCATTTCGGTCAAACGTTTCCCGGATATGGCTTTCAAGCACTTCTGCCATCAGCCCATTAGCCGCGCCCCGAACGGCAGCGATCTGTTGGAGTATGGCACGGCATTCGGCATCACCCTCCAGCGACCGTTCCAGAGCATCAATCTGCCCCCGAATACGACGAACTCGAGTAAGGACCTTTTTCTTCTCTTCCGGAGTACTGGGCATTTCGCACCTCATCATCTGCATGCAATATACTATAGGGGGGTATTCTATATGTCAATGCATACCCCCCTATAGTATATAACACTGGAGAATAAAATTTATCCGGTGAATGTGGTCGGAAAACAAAGAGGAAAGGGGGGGGGGCTAATCGGCAGGGAAGGCCGCCCCGGATAGCGGGCGGCAGAAGGAATCAGAATTTCCAGGTCAGACGGGCTGCAAGTTGCAGACCGTTAAAATCATCGGTTGGGGTGTCGTACCACACTTTACCTGCCGTCAGCCCGAGATTAAGTTGCTCAGTCAGCGGTTGAATACGTTGCAGACTGACGCTCTTCATGCTGCCGTAGCGTGTTTCTGGCGTCCAGTCATAGGTGTAAGCACCTGTTCCGCGGCTTAGCCATAGTTGCGTATAACCAGTGCCGCGCGGGTCATTCAGACGCACGGAAATCATATTGCTATAACTACCACCTGCATCGCTGGAGTCATAATGGGTATAGCGGTAGCTGGTGATCACCGGGCCAGTATAGAGTGATACGCCGCCTTGCCAGGCATCGACTTCGACATCATCGTAATATTTAGTGTAGCGATAACCGGTCGTGAAAAGCGTTTTTGGTAACAGGGCCAGGTTAATATCCTGACGAAAATCCTGGCGGGCAAAGACCGGCGTATTATCCGCAAAGGCAATACCCGTTCGGGTTGTCAGCCAGTTATTCCATTTATACCAGACCGCACCCTGACCGCGAGTGGCATTGAAATGTTCAGTTTCATAATCACGACGCCCCTGGGAAAGATTAAAAAGCAGCGTTGCGTTTTCAACTTTCGCCACCAGTTCAGCATACGCTAAATTACGGTTGCCATGATCGCCAGAATAATCGGTAAAATCGTAGCCCGCGGTAATGGAAGTTAACCCGGCATAAGCGGGCAATGCGCTAAAAATGGCCGCCGCTAATAACGTCCGTTTTATCATTTTAATCTCCTGTACGGATAAGTTCTTGTCGGAGTGAATAAGTTCCGGTAGGTAAATTACGTTCTACAATCACGCGCGGGCCAAGTTGCGTGTTCGGGGAAATAATTCGCCCAGGCAAAATAATAACTTGTACGCCAAGGCGTGAACGCTGCCCGATATAACAACCTAATTTATCGCATCCGGTAGCGATAATTCCCTCTGGAGTTCGAACAGACACGGGCTGTTCATCCAGACGATGATTACTGGTACGTACTTGTGCGCCTAAATATGCCTGGTTTGCAACTACCGAGTCGGCAATAAAACATTGCGGACCAATCGTTGCTTCCGCTTCAATAACCGCATTTTTAATCTCGGTGGCAAAACCAATTTTTACGCCATTGCTGATTATTGTGCCAGGACGAATAAACGCATAATTACTAGACTGGCCCCCTGAATCTCCAGACAACCAATATCACTTAAATAAGTGATAGTC
>OEEH01000155.1_pt1 | contig 8822 bp, 10 predicted proteins | sample 1502281 | NCBI WGS metagenome assembly OEEH01 (sample SAMN02141832, study PRJEB22366) | terrestrial metagenome | biome: miscellaneous | place: Canada | collected 2010
GAGCGGATAACAATTTCACACAGGAAACAGCTATGACCATGATTACGCCAAGCTTCAAATAATGATTTTATTTTGACTGATAGTGACCTGTTCGTTGCAACAAATTGATAAGCAATGCTTTCTTATAATGCCAACTTTGTACAAGAAAGCTGGGTCACGTACGGTGCAACAGCTGGCTCCACAGTTAAAGCTGAACCCCCAGCGGATTTATCTCAGCGCTCGCGGCCAGGGTGCGCTGCACGCCGCCAATCTGATCGCGAAGTACCCGCAGTTTTACGCCGGCGCGCTATTGATCGCCCCCAACGGCGAGATCAAGCCGGCCCAGCAGTCGCTGGCGGCGAAAAAGAAAATCGTGATGGCGTATTACGATCGGCAGAACTTCAGCGAGCAGGCGCTGGCATTGCACTTCGCCAATCTGTTCGGAGAGGATAATCAGGTGCAGACGCTGCACTTCGCCCAAGGGGAGGATGCCGCCGGCAGTTGGCAGGCGCGCTTCAGGCGGCCATTGCAATGGGTGCTGGATCGGGCGCCGGATGCGACGCCGGGAGTCTAGGGTTTCAGGGCCGACGGACGTCGGCCCTTTGGCTGTCAATGGCCGTCGACGAAGACGATCTTCAGCACAAACAGCAGCGCCACGACCACCACGCACGGGCTGATTTCACGCCAGCGGCCGGTACCGAGCTTCATCACGCAGTAGGAGATAAAGCCGAGCGCAATGCCTTCGGTGATCGAGAAGCTGAACGGCATCATCACCGCGGTGACAAACGCCGGTACCGCTTCGGTCAGATCGTCCCATTTCACCCGCGCCAGGCTGGAGGTCATCAGCACGCCGACGTAGATCAGCGCGCCGGCGGCGGCATACGCCGGCACCATACCCGCCAGCGGCGACAGGAAGATCACCAGCAGGAACAGCAGGCCGGTGACCACCGCCGTCAAACCGGTGCGGCCGCCCACGGCGACGCCGGATGAGCTTTCGATGTAAGCGGTTACGGAAGAAGTGCCCGCCAGCGAACCGGCCACCGAGCTGATGCTGTCAACGTACAGCGCCGGCTTCATGCGCGGGAACTTGCCCTGATTGTCGGTCAAACCGGCTTTATCGGTGACGCCGATCAGGGTGCCGGAGGAGTCGAACAGGTTCACCAGCATAAACGAGAAGATGACCCCGGCCAGCCCGATGTTCAGCGCGCCGGCCACGTCGACCTGGCCCACTACCGAGGTGATGCTCGGCGGCAAGGAGAACAGGCCGCCGTATTTCACGTCGCCCAGCATCCAGCCGATCAGGGTGGTGACCACGATCGATACCAGCACCGCCGCGTGGAAGTTGCGCGAAGAGAGCACGGCGATGATGAAGAAGCCGAGTGCCCCCAGCAGCACATTGTGCGAGGTCAGGCTGCCAATGGTCACCAGCGTGTCCGGGTTGGCCACCACGATGCCGGCGTTTTTCAGCCCCATCATGCCGATGAACAGACCGATGCCGCTGGTGATGCCGACCCGCAGGCTGATCGGAATGTTGGCGATCATCCAGTAGCGAATGCGGAAAATGGTCAGCAGCAGCAGGCCGACCGCGCCCCAGAAGATGGCACCCATGCCCACCTGCCAGGAGATTCCCATCGCGCCGACCACCACGAAGGCGAAGAAGGCGTTCAGGCCCATCGCCGGCGCCAACGCCACCGGCAGGTTCGCCAGCAGGCCCATAAAGATGCTGCCGAAGGCGGCGATCAAACAGGTGGTGACAAATACCGCCTGGGTATCCATGCCCGCCGCGCCCAAAATTTGCGGGTTAACGAACACGATATACACCATGGTGAGGAAAGTGGTGATACCGGCAATCGTTTCCGTACGCGCCGTCGTGCCATGTTGCTTGAGTTTAAACACACGCCCAAGCAAGCCTTGCTCAGCGTCAAGGCCAGATACTGGTTTGGTCATTATCAGAATTCCGAAAATGGGAATGGACAGTCGCCGGCTATCCTATAACAAAAAATGGGGCTTTTGACGCCGGTCACAGGTTTTTTTCGCCGTCTTTACGGCTAAACGCGTCAACGGCTTGTATTTACAGGCATTCATTCTCCATCACAGCCCGCCGCGTTGCCGTTTGCCGACACGGCCGATAAAATGGCCTATCGCATCTCTTACCCTACCCGCTAAAAAAACAGGAACCCGCATGTCTTCGACCTTTATCGATAAGCTCGCGTTGATCGCGCTGAAAGATGACAAAGTGGCGCTGGTGCGCTCGCACAACAAGACGCTGTTTTATGTACCGGGCGGAAAGCGCGAAGCGGGTGAAACCGATGAGCAGGCGCTGTGCCGCGAAATCGACGAAGAGCTGACCGTTGCGCTGCAGCCGCAATCCATCGCGTTTTACGGCGAGTTCACCGGCCCGGCGGACGGCAAGCAGGACGGCACTCAGGTGCGCATTCGTTGCTACCAGGCCGACTTTACCGGGCAGTTGCAGCCGGCCGCCGAAATCGCCGAGCTGAAGTGGTGCGACAGCCGCGATCTGCCGCAGTGTTCACACGTCGCCGCGCTGATTTTGCACGATCTCAAGGCGCGTAGCCTGATCAAGTGATCGCTGAGCGGCCTCAGCGACGTTAACCCGAAGGAACCTGTCTCGCATGAATCAGATTGACTGCATTTTGTTCGACTGCGACGGCACGCTGGTGGACAGCGAAGTGCTGTGCAGCAAAGCCTATGTCCATATGTTCGCCCGCTACGGCATTCATCTGTCGCTGGAAGAGGTATTCAAGAAATACAAAGGGGTGAAGCTGTACGAGATCATCGATCGGGTCAACGCCGAGCAGGGCACTGACCTGGCAAAAGAGACGCTGGAGCCGCTGTATCGGCAGGAAGTGGCGCGGCTGTTCGACAGCGAACTGCAACAGATTGCCGGCGCCCGCGAGCTGCTGGCGCAGGTGACGGTGCCAGTCTGCACCGTCTCCAACGGGCCGGTCAGCAAGATGCAGCACTCGCTCGGCCTGACCGGCATGCTGCCTTATTTTGATGACCGGTTGTTCAGCGGCTATGACATTCAGCGCTGGAAGCCGGACCCGGCGATCGTGTTTCACGCCGCCGAACAGATGCAGGTGCCGGTGACGCGCTGCATCCTGGTGGACGATTCGCCCGCCGGCGCGCAGGCCGGCATCAATGCCGGCATCCCGGTCTTTTACTTCTGCGCCGATCCGCATAACCCGCCGATCGACCACCCGCTGGTGACAACGTTTGACGACCTGGCTCAATTGCCCGCGCTGTGGCGCGAACGCGGCTGGCGGCTGACGGCCGATTAACTGGCCGGCAACGGCGGCTTGTTGCGCCACCAGCGCCAGGAGCGCTTCAGGCCGCGGGTTTGCGCGCCGAAATGGCGGTTGACCGCGTTGGCCAGCAGATCGAGCGCCAGGCAGAATACGAAATAGACCAGCGCCACGAACAGGAAGACTTCCATCGGGTAGACCATGCTGCGGTTGTTGACCTGGGTCGCAAGGAAGGTCAGTTCGCCAACGCCGACGATATAAGCCAACGAGGTGTCTTTGATCAGAGAAATCCACTGGTTGATGAACGACGGCACCATCATGCGCAGCGCCTGCGGCAGCACGATCATGCGCAGCGTCTGCCAGCGGGTCAGCCCCAGAGAAAGCCCGGCCTGCCACTGGCCGGGGCCGATCGCGGCGATGCCGGCTTTCACCGCATGGGCCAGATAGGCCGAGGCGATCAGCGCCAGCGCGCACACGACGGTGGTGATTTCCGGGATCTCGACGCCAAACACCATCGGCAACAGGAAATAGGTCCAGAAGATCAGCATGATGACCGGAATGGCGCGGAAAAAGCCCAACACCGCCGCCAGCAGCCCGGCGGCGATGCCGCGCGACATCGCCAGCGCCACGCCGAGCAGGGTGCCGAGCACCGCCGAGACGACCCCGGCCATCAGACTGATCGCCAACGTCAGCGCCGCGCCGCCCAGCGGCCCATCCGGCCAGGTGCCCCACAGCAGGTAGCCCAGGTTGTCGTGAATCACGCTGAAATCCATCTCAATGCCCTCCCAGCGGTTTACGCTGTTGTCGCCACATGCCCCAGCCTTCCAGCAGCGCGATGATGGCGATATACAGTACCGTCGCCACGCCGAACGCCTGGAAAGTGCGCAGGGTTTCGGTTTCGACCTGACGCGAGGCGTAAGAGAGTTCGGCCACGCCGATCGCCATGGTCAACGACGAGTTCTTGATCACGTTCATGTATTGGCCCAGCAACGGCGGCAGCGCGATTTTCAGCGCCTGCGGCAGCACCACATAGCGCATCGCCTGCCAGCCGGTCAGCCCCAGCGCCTGAGCGGCATATTTCTGCCCGCCGGCGACGCCGCGAATGCCGGAGCGGATCTCTTCGGCGATAAAGGCGGTGGAGTACAGCGTCAGGCCGAAGAAACCGGCGAGAAACTCGAACGACGGCCACTCAAGCGGGCCAACCTGATGGGCGCTGTTCAGCCACTGCATGGCGGCGGACGGCAGGATCTGCCCGGCGGCGAAGTACCAGAAGAACAGCTGCACCAGCAGCGGCGTATTGCGAAACAGCGAACTGAACCCCATCGCCAGCCAGCGCAACGGCCGCAGGCTGCTGTCGCGCATCGCCGCCAGCACAAAGCCCAGCAGCGTAGCCGCCAGCCCCGCACAGGCGGAAAGCCACAGCGTCAGCAGAAAACCGTGCCACAGCCAGCTCAGGTATTGCGGCGCCAGCAGCCAGTCCAGGTTCATGTTCAATCCTTGTCTTGCAGAATGCATCAGGGGCGCAGCAAGCTGCGCCCCTCCGTGCCTATCTCACCGCAAGCGGTTAAGTCAGGCTTTTGGTTGCTGATCCAAAGGCGCGATTTTGAAATCGCCGCGCGGTTGAGCGGATTTGGTTTCCGGCCCGAACCAGCGATCGTAAATCTTAACCGCTTCGCCGTCTTTTTCCAGCTTGATCAGCGTCTCGTTCACCGCGGCGGTCAGGCGATCTTCACCCTTGGGAATGCCCACGCCCTGATACTCTTTGGTCAGGCTGAACGGCGAAATTTCAAACTCCGCCTTTTGCGCCGCCGGCAGGTTGCCGAGCAGGCCGACCAGCTTGGCGTCGTCCTGAGTGATCGCCTGCACGTTGCCGTTACGCAGCGCCACGAACGCCAGCGGGGTATCATCGTAGGAGATCACTTTCGCCGTCGGGAAACGCTCGCGCAGGGTGATTTCCTGCACCGTGCCCTTATCCGCGCCGATGCGCAGCTTCTTGATGTCTTCCGGCGTTTTCAACACGCCTTTGCGGGCGATGAATTTCTGGCCAGTGGCGAAGTACGGCACGCTGAAGTTCACTTCCTTGGCGCGCTCGTCGGTAATGGTGAAGTTGGCGGCAATCAGGTCAACCTTCTTCGACACCAGCAGCGGAATGCGGTTGGCCGGGTTGGTGGCGCGCAGCTCCACTTTCACCCCCAGCGCTTTGCCGATCGCGTCGGCGACATCCACATCGTAGCCCACCAGCTTCTTGCTCTGCGGATCGATGTAGCCGAACGGCGGGTTGCTGTCGAACACCGCGATGCGCACCACGCCGGCTTGCTTGATATCGTCAAGTTTGTCCGCGTGCGCGGCGCCGGCGGCGAAACCGGTCAGACTGGCTAACAACGTTAAGGCCAAAGCGCGATGTTTCATAGAAAGCTCCTAAGTGGTTGATGTCCTGCTGGCGGATAAGCTAGCAAGCGCCACATAGGTCAGGAAATAATATAAAAAGCTATATTTATAACCTTTTTATCTTTACGCGCTTAAGATGGAATAAAGGCGCGGGAAACCGCGCCTTGGAAGGATATTACCCGGAAAGGGTTAGTCGTCTTTTTCGTCTTTACCGCCCGGAGACAGCAGCTTTTCCAGGGCGTCGCCGCCCAAATGACGGAAATCCTGTCCTTTGACGAAATAGAAGATAAGTTCGCAGATGTTCTGGCAGCGATCTCCGATACGCTCGATAGAACGAGCGCAGAACAGCGCGGTCAGCACGCTCGGAATGGTGCGCGAATCTTCCATCATGTAGGTCATCAGCTGACGTACGATGCCTTCGTATTCCTGGTCGACCTTTTTATCTTCACGGTAAATACGGATCGCCTCGTCCAGATCCATGCGCGCGAACGCGTCCAGCACGTCGTGCAGCATCTGCACGGTGTGGCGCCCCAGCGACTCCAGGCTGACCAGCAGCGGCTGGTGCTGGTGCGAGAACTTCTCCAGCGCGGTGCGGCAGATCTTGTCCGCCACGTCGCCGATGCGTTCCAGCTCGGAAATGGTTTTGATGATCGCCATCACCAGACGCAGATCGCTGGCGGTCGGCTGGCGCTTGGCGATAATGCGCACGCAGGCTTCGTCGATCGCCACTTCCATCATGTTGACCTTGGCGTCGCCTTCGATCACGCGCTTGGCCAGCTCGCCATCCTGATTGTGCATCGCGGTGATGGCGTCGGTCAGCTGCTGCTCCACCAGCCCGCCCATGGTCAGCACCTGGGTGCGGATATGCTCGAGCTCTGCGTTGAACTGGCCGGAAATGTGTTTGTTTAAATTCAGGTTATCCATGATGCTTCCTATCAACCATAACGGCCAGTGATGTAGTCTTCAGTCTGCTTTTTCTGCGGCGCAGTGAACAGGTTATCAGTATCACTGAACTCGATCAGCTCGCCCAGATACATAAATGCGGTAGAGTCGGAGCAGCGTGCCGCCTGCTGCATGTTGTGCGTCACGATCACCACGGTGTAATCAGCCTTCAGCTCGCTGATCAGCTCTTCAATCTTGCCGGTGGAGATCGGATCCAGCGCTGAGCAAGGCTCATCCAGCAACAACACTTCCGGACGAATGGCGATGCCGCGGGCGATGCACAGACGCTGCTGCTGGCCGCCGGAGAGGCTGTAGCCGCTCTGGTGCAGCTTGTCCTTGGTTTCGTTCCACAGCGCCGCTTTGGTCAGCGCCCACTGCACGCGCTCGTCCATATCGGCGCGCGACAGCTTTTCAAACAGGCGAACGCCGAAGGCGATGTTGTCGTAAATCGACATCGGGAACGGCGTCGGCTTTTGGAACACCATGCCGACCTTGGCGCGCAGCAGCGCGATATCCGAGTTGTCGGTCAGGATGTTCTGGCCGTCCAGCAGGATGCCGCCTTCCGCACGCTGTTCCGGGTACAGCTGGTACATCTTGTTGAAGGTGCGCAGCAGGGTGGACTTGCCACAGCCGGATGGGCCGATAAACGCGGTGACCTTGTTCTTGGCGATATCCAGCGTGATGTTCTTCAGCGCATGGAATTTGCCGTAGTAGAAGTTCAGATCGCGTACCTGAATTTTGCTGCTGGAAGCGTCAGTAACCATACTCATCAAGACTTCTCTCTTTTCATCAGCGCCGCCAAAGCGGCGCTCAAAATTTTATGAATGCTTTTTCTTGGCGAAAATCACGCGCGCCAGGATATTCAGTAACAGTACGCACAGGGTGATTAACAGCACCCCGGCCCAGGCCAGCTGTTGCCATTCGGCGAACGGGCTCATGGCGAATTTGAAGATGGTCACCGGCAGGTTGGCGATCGGCTGCATCAGGTCGGTGCTCCAGAACTGGTTCGACAGCGAGGTGAACAGCAGCGGCGCCGTTTCCCCCGCAATACGCGCAATCGCCAGCAGCACGCCGGTGATGATGCCGGACACCGACGCCTTCAGCGTGATGGCGGAAATCATGCGCCATTTCGGCGTGCCCAGCGCATAAGCGGCCTCGCGCAGCGTATCCGGCACCAGTTTCAGCATGTTCTCGGTGGTGCGAATGACGATCGGCACCTGCAGCAGCGCCAGCGCCACGATGCCGGCCCAACCGGAGAAGTGTTCCATCTTCGCCACCACAATGGTGTAAACGAACAGGCCCACCACGATCGACGGTGCAGACAACAGAATATCGTTGATAAAGCGGATCACTTCCGCCAACCAGGATTTACGTCCGTATTCCGCCAGGTAAATACCGGCCATGATGCCCAGCGGCGTGCCGAAGATGGTCGCCCACAGGATCAACAGGCCGCTGCCGGCGATGGCGTTGGCCAAGCCGCCGCCCGCGGTGTTCGGCGGCGGGGTCATCTCGGTGAACAGCGCCAGCGACATGCCGTCGAAGCCTTTGGTCACGGTGGCGATAAGGATCCAGATCAGCCAGAACAGCCCGAACGCCATGGTCGCCATCGACAGGAACAGCGCGAGGCGGTTTTTCTGGCGGCGCCAGGCCTGCATTTTGCGGCGGCTTTCCGCCAGAACGACTGCGTTTTGCATATCCATCGTCGCCATGTTAACGCCCCTCATTCTTGGCCAGACGCATGATCATCAGTTTCGACAGCGCCAGCACGATAAAGGTGATAACAAACAGAATCAGGCCCAGCTCCATCAGTGCGGCGGTGTGCACGCCGGATTCGGCTTCGGCGAATTCGTTGGCCAGCGCCGAGGTGATGCTGTTGCCCGGCATGTACAGCGAAGCGCTGTCGAGCTGGTAGGTGTTGCCGATGATAAAGGTTACCGCCATGGTCTCCCCCAGCGCTCGGCCCAGACCCAGCATCACGCCGCCGATGACGCCGTTTTTGGTGAACGGCAGCACGATGCGCCAGATGACTTCCCAAGTGGTGCAGCCGATGCCGTAGGCCGACTCTTTCATCATCACCGGGGTCTGTTCGAACACGTCGCGCATCACTGCGGCGATGTAAGGAATAATCATGATAGCCAGGATCACCCCGGCGGCCAGGATACCGATGCCGAAGGCCGGGCCGGAGAACAGGTGGATCCAGCCTGCTTTTTTGTACAAAGTTGGCATTATAAAAAAGCATTGCTCATC
>OEEH01000185.1_pt1 | contig 3615 bp, 4 predicted proteins | sample 1502281 | NCBI WGS metagenome assembly OEEH01 (sample SAMN02141832, study PRJEB22366) | terrestrial metagenome | biome: miscellaneous | place: Canada | collected 2010
CTGCGGTTTTTCAACTATTCAGATACATCACTCCCATCACATTCATTCCTCCGCATCAAAGGCATATAGGCTATATCACCTTGATATTTTTCTTCTTCAGATAAAAACTGTTATCTATGTATACTTTTAAACCCAATCCGTGTAGAGTCTCTACATAAGATAGTTTGCAGTTGCCGCTTCAGCTTGCGCCATAAACCGCCTGATTTTTGCTGCCACCTGTTAGCATTCCTGTATACCTGAAACGACAATGTTTATCTACGAACTTTAAGAACACCCAGGATAAAAATTGTCAACTATATCATATATAACACATTACTAATTCGAGGCTATATGAACAGCATACTGATAATCACATCTCTCCTTATCATATTCAGCATTTTTAGTCATGCCCTAATAAAATTAGGGATTGGCATATCCAATAACCCAGACAAAACCGATGTATAAGTCAACATATCCTGAATCAGACATACAATATCGCAATGAAAATCAATAATATTTTAAGGAATATCTTCATGAAATCAAAAGACACCCTAAAGTGGTTCCCTGCGCAGCTTCCTGAAGTAAGAATTATCCTAGGGGATGCTGTAGTGGAAGTAGCAAAACAGGGAAGACCTATCAATACCAGAACATTGCTTGATTACATTGAAGGAAACATAAAGAAAACATCATGGCTGGATAACAAAGAATTATTACAAACAGCGATATCAGTTCTTAAAGACAACCAAAATTTAAATGGTAAAATGTAATATAATAAACTTACTTTTTTATCATTTTTCCACTTTAACAACATTTTGCTCCACTTTTCCACGACCAAACAACTTGAAATCTGGTTAAAATAACACGCAACACTATTCTTCTTCCTTGAGTCCGCCCGGAACTCGAAAAACAAACCGAGTTAAAGCCATTTTTCACAAAATCGATTTTGGGTCTCACCAAAATTACGGGGTTGCATACGCATTCGTTTATTTTCGAACGTGTACATACAAATATGCACAAAAATAATCATAATTATTTTCTGAGATGCATTATGATATGAACACCAATTTCGTATAGAGTCTCACTATGTCTCGAATTTTTGCTTACTGTCGGATATCAACGCTGGATCAGACCACCGAAAATCAACGCCGGGAAATCGAAAGTGCAGGTTTTAAAATCAAACCTCAGCAAATAATCGAAGAACACATTAGCGGCTCAGCAGCAACCAGTGAGCGTCCTGGTTTTAACCGGTTGCTTGCTCGCCTGAAATGTGGTGATCAATTGATTGTGACAAAACTGGATCGCCTTGGTTGTAATGCAATGGATATCAGGAAAACAGTGGAACAACTGACCGAAACAGGTATCAGAGTGCATTGCTTAGCATTGGGTGGCATTGACCTGACCAGTCCAACAGGAAAAATGATGATGCAAGTAATTTCAGCAGTCGCTGAATTTGAACGAGACCTTTTACTTGAACGCACTCATTCCGGGATAGTAAGAGCCCGCGGCGCAGGGAAACGTTTTGGTCGACCTCCTGTGTTAAATGAAGAACAGAAACAGGTGGTATTCGAACGAATTAAGTCAGGTGTAAGTATAAGTGCCATTGCCCGGGAATTCAAAACCTCGCGGCAAACCATTTTAAGAGCCAAAGCAAAACTTCAGACACCTGACATATAAAAAATAATCTCGGTGTGAGATGCTTTACGTCTTCCAAGCCCCCTTCCTTGCCGTAAATGGAAAGATACATCTAATTATAGAATTTATATGTTTTACCCTACGGCAGTGCTGGCCATTCAATATCCTGTGCAGTTGACGTATCAACACGGTTCAGCAATACCCGATACTTTTTCCATGCTTCCAGCAACGAGATTTCTTCCTCCGTTGCAATTTCCAGATCTGCAGCATCCTGAAGCGGCGCAATATGCTCACTGGCTACCTGCATCAGGTTGTTTTTTGTTTCTTCCGCCTCCCGGATCCGGAACAGTTTTTCTGCTTCCGTATCCTTCACCCAGGCTGTGCCGTTCCACTTCTGAAACTCCCCTTCCGGCGATAACCAGGTAACATTTTCCGGTAACGGACCGAGTTCAGAAATAAATAACGCGTCGCCGGAAGCCACGTCATAAACCGTTTTACCCCGATGATCTTCAACGAGATGCCACGATGACTCATCACTGTTGAAAACAGCCACGAAGCCAGCCGGAATATCTGGCGGTGCAATATCGGTACTGTTTGCTGGCAGACCTGTATGAGGCGGAATATATGCATCACCTTCACCAATAAATTCATTAGTTCCGGCCAGCAGATTATAAATTTTTATGGTCCGTGGTTGTTCACTCATTCTGAATGCCATTATGCAAGCCTCACAATATAGTTAAATGCGATGTTTTTGACGGTGTTTTCCGCGTTACCAGCAGCGTTAACGGTGATGGTGTGTCCATGTGAACCAATCGCAACGGAGTGCGTATGAGCACCAATACCGACAGTATGCGCGTGTGCACCTGCGCTTGCAGCAGTGCCGGACAGTGAGTGGGTATGTGCGCCAGCAGATGATGTTGCATAGTTTTGATTATGCACAACAGACAATCTTGTTGATGCACTACCAGCACCGGAGTTAGCACTAGCCGTGTTCACGTTGGCTAGTGAGTGTGTGTGTGCTCCAGCCGAGTTTGTAGAGCCGCTCACACTGTGTGTATGTGCCCCGGTGTTATTCGTGGATTTAGTGCCGTAATCAAACGACGATGTGGTTTTCGTCCCCAAATCTGTACTGGATGCGCTGGCGCTGTGGGTATGCGATTTAATGCCGTCCTGTTCCTGAGACAATACGGCCCGACCACTGGCAGGTTTGCCCTTAATCGTCCAGCCACGCATATCAGGGATCACGCCTGACGGATAAGCGGCTGCAAGTTTCGGGTAAGCAGATTTGTCAAAAGCCTGCCCCTGCATCAGGGCATAACCAGACGGAACGGTATCTGATGGCCACGGGATTGGTGCACCGACTGGATAAAACTCTGCAGGAGGATGAGCCGAGGTGTAAAGCTGCGCCCACGGCGACCAGTTTGCGTCGGTCGTATCCCGTCGTGAACGAATAAATGCCGGAGCATGAGCACCGCTTGTACCACTCCAGCCGATGAGTAACTCACCTTCGCCAACGGCTGTCATCCCTTTCAGGTGAATGATATTTCCATACGCTGTTGGATATCCGTTGTTATACACCTCGTATAACTCAAGACCTGCTGCCCCCTGCGTATTGTCTGTCAGCGCGGTTATATTCACTCAGCAACCCCGGTATCAGTTCATCCAGCGCGGCTGCTTTGTTCATGGCTTTGATGATATCCCGTTTCAGGAAATCAACATGTCGGTTTTCCAGTTCCGGAAAACGCCGCTGCACCGACAGGGGGATCCCGTCGAGAATACTGGCAATTTCACCTGCGATCCGCGACAGCACGAAAGTACAGAATGCGGTTTCCACCACTTCAGCGGAGTCTCTGGCATTTTTCAGCTCCTGTGCGTCGGCCTGCGCACGCGTAAGTCGATGGCGTTCGTACTCAATAGTCCCTGGCTGGAGATCTGTCTCGCTGGCCTGCAGCAGTTCTTCAACCTCCCGGCGCAGCTTTTCGTTCTCAATTTCAGCATCCCTTT
>OEEH01000214.1_pt1 | contig 1885 bp, 3 predicted proteins | sample 1502281 | NCBI WGS metagenome assembly OEEH01 (sample SAMN02141832, study PRJEB22366) | terrestrial metagenome | biome: miscellaneous | place: Canada | collected 2010
GGCCATGTAGTAACTATTGTCGGCTTTTTCGTCACGTCAAGCGGGGCTGCTGACAAAACAATCAGAGGCTTGCCAAGTTCACCGCTTCGAGCGATGATTACTGTTCATAAATACAGCATAAGGACATTCAGGATGGCAGAAGAACGTTGCGGTTGGGTGACGGCCGATCCGTTGTATCTCGAGTATCACGACAAGGAATGGGGCACGCCCACCACCGACGCGCGCGAGCTGTTTGAAATGCTGTGTCTGGAGGGACAACAGGCCGGTCTTTCCTGGATCACCGTGCTGAAAAAGCGCGAGAACTACCGCCGCGCCTTCCATGATTTCGATCCGCAGCGGGTCGCCGCCATGACCGAACAAGACGTGGAAAGGCTGCTGCAAGACAGCGGCATCATCCGTCACCGCGGCAAGATAGAAGCCATCATCACTAACGCCAAAGCCTATCTGGCGATGGAGGCGGCCGGCGAGAATTTCGTCACCTTCATATGGGACTTCGTCGGCGGCCGGCCACAGCTCAACCGCTGGCAGGCGCTGAACCAGGTTCCGGCCAAAACTGAGCAGTCCGACGCCATGTCCAAGGCGTTGAAAAAGCGCGGCTTCAAGTTTATCGGCTCCACCATCTGTTACGCCTTCATGCAGGCCAGCGGGCTGGTGAACGATCATCTCACGGGGTGCATGTGCTACCCAAGGCCACGGTGATCCGCCCCTGTGGCCCGGCGGATATCGATCGGCTGATGGCGCTGTGGCTGCCCAGCACCATCGCCGCCCATCCGTTCGTGGCGGAAAAATACTGGCGTGAAAGCGCCGCACTGGTGCGGGAAAATTACCTGCCGCGCGCGCAGAGCTGGGCCTGCTGGCATGAAAACGAGATCGTCGGCTTTATCAGCGTGCTGGACGAACAGTTCATCGGCGCGCTGTTTGTCGATCGGGCGTATCACGGCCGCGGCGTAGCCCGGGCGCTGATGACGCACGTGCAGCAGCGCTACCGCCGGCTCAGCCTGGAGGTTTATCAGCAAAACCTGCGCGCCTGCGCGTTTTACCACAAGCACGGTTTTCAGGTGACGCAGCGCCTGTTTAACGACGAAACCCAGGCCTATACGCTGATCATGAACTGGCCGGCAATCGAGAATTCAACCGGTTACGGTTAAAAAAGGCGCATTCGCGCCCTGGCGGCGCGCAATTAGGAATCCGCTGCATGGCGCCGCCCGGCGTTTTGTCGCATAACTCCCCCAGCACTTACCCGCGCTCATCATTTGTCACGTTTTTCTCCGGAACTGCCGGCGAGCCAACGCGTCATAGTAGCGCGGTGATGCGGGCCCCACCTGCGTCGCCTACTTTTTTGCGCCCCCGTGTTGGGCCGGCGCGTACAGATATTGATGCCATTAAGGACAAGAACATGAAAAAACGCATTGCAATTATTGCCGGCGCAGTGAGCGTCGCGCTCACGCTGTCGGCCTGTACCACCAACCCTTACACCGGCGAATCCGAAGTCGGCAAGTCCGGCATCGGCGCGGGCCTCGGGGCCGCACTGGGCGCCGGCGTCGGCGTACTGTCCTCTTCCAAGAAAGATCGCGGCAAGGGCGCGCTGATCGGCGCGGCGGCCGGTGCGGCGCTCGGCGGCGGCGCTGGCTATTACATGGACGTGCAGGAAGCCAAACTGCGCGACAAGATGAAAGGCACCGGCGTCAGCGTCACCCGTCAGGGCGACAACATCGTGCTGAACATGCGTGACCCAGCTTTCTTGTACAAAGTTGGCATTATAAGAAAGCATTGCTTATCAATTTGTTGCAACGAACAGGTCACTATCAGTCAAAATAAAATCATTATTTGAAGCTTGGCGTAATCATGGTCATAGCTGTTTCCTGTGTGAAATTGTTATCCGCTC